>Ga0315312_1000184_pt1 | contig 95623 bp, 58 predicted proteins | sample TDP7_MG_FD_203629 | JGI IMG/M metagenome (GOLD analysis project Ga0315312, IMG submission 203629) | Freshwater sediment microbial communities from Lake Towuti, South Sulawesi, Indonesia - TDP7 | ecosystem: Environmental > Aquatic > Freshwater > Lake > Sediment | place: Indonesia: South Sulawesi...
AGTTGTTGTTAGCAGTGAGCTTGACGTACTTTGCTACTGCGCCGCCAAGATCAATAGTGGTATTGTGTTCGTAGCCGGGCATTCCAGGCGCGCGGGCAAACTGGTGAGTATTACCTAACATTGTATAGTCGATGCCGTTGGCCGAATACTCGATTGTAACATCTTTGAATCCGAAACCGAGCAATGGCTCCATGAATTCATTAGAGTTCCAAACCCACATTTCGTGGAGTTTGTAAACCTTGTCGAACTGAAATTCGATCCAGGTCGGCTGCGGCCCTGCAATATCGCTCAGCCACATATTGTTGTCACCCTCTTTATCGTGCAATAAACCGCCGGCGTCCAGACCTGAGCCATTGACAGTATTCTCAGGCCCTCGATTGGCTGTCTGGCTGGAAGCTGTGGCAATTATGTTCCCACTGGCAATCGGATAAGCGAAGGGCTCGACCGTAAACTTCCACACATCGCCTTTATATATTGTATATTCCGGAGGGGCATTCACTTCATCTATGCGCCAGTAGTAAGTCTGTTCCCATTGCAGGACGTTAGCGGGACTATAGCTGTTAGGGTCTTGATTCTGGCTAACCAGCACGCCGAGGGGATTGGTTCTGTCGGCGGTGTTAACGTCGTTAAAATTGGTGCCAAGATATACATCGTGTTTATCGGCGTACGTTCCCTGCGTCCAGCTAAGAACCGTATCACGGGGCACATCTGTCGCATTATAGGCGGGGATTGGGTTTAAGGCACTTGTCAGCCCATGCATAAAAGCTGTTAGGGTGGTTTTGCCGACATTTGTGATGTTATAATCCAACTTCAACGTGCCTTTGCCGTCATGGGCGGTAATCCAGCCATTGTCAATGTATCCCTGGACGGCCGAGAGCCTGTCGCCGTTTATTATCAACGTACCTGCTGTGATATCCATCGTGCCGACGCCACCGGTTGCTCTCATTTCGATGTTATTGGCGGTAATAATACCACCATGCAGATTCGCGCGAGCTGTAGCTGTAGCCATCTCTGGAATCTGGAGAGTACCGCCGACTGTAATAGTGCCGCCGGTCATATTGAGGGTGCCCGTACCATAGCGTGCTATAGCGTAGCGACCGCCCATAGTTATGGAGCCACTAATCATATTAAGGGTACCGTTACTGCCCTCGTTTTGGGCCACCACAAGGCGGTCGACTATCGTAAGAGTTCCACCATTCACTGTCAGGTCGCCGGTGGAAGCAGAGGCTGCAGGCTGTACGACATTAGCAATGGCGTCTGGGCTCGTAACAATGGGGCCGGGGAGCATTCTAATTTTGACCGTGTCGGCAGCGGTGGGGGGTGTGCCAAGGTCCCAGTTTGCTGGTGTGCTCCAGAGGCGGTCGCCAGAAGCATTGGTCCAGGTCACATCAACAGCTTGAACATCACCTACCAAACACAACGACAGAACAAAACAAATTAGGAAAATCAATCTTTTAGACATGATAATTCTCCTTTTCAAAAGTTTTAAGCTTTTTAGTTTTTAGTTTTGAATTCCACTTGATTTGGCTCTACCTCCTTCCTTGGGTTCCCAAACGTTCTTTATCGCGTTTAGGTCCCATCAAAAGCCCAATATATTCTCCATAGCAGTCATACTATGAAAGATGAATATGAGCTTTTAATTGAAATGCAGAAATCTTTACTCTACGGCACAATAGCTCCTCCTTAATCGCAAAATTATAAAAACTCCGCAGGTAGAAAAATGAAATTCATACGTACCAGCTCATTCAACAACACTCCATGCGGGCACAAGTCGCGCCTATCTTATTTATACCAAATTAGGTACTTCGCTTCAAGGGAAAAATCTCAATTTTGGAGGCGTTTCTTACTGACCGGCCTGCCGGAGCCGCAGCCGGGGCAGAGGTCTGATTCAAAGTGGCAAATTTCCGCAAAAACGATTAGAATTAGCCAGGCGACTGGGATATTATACCAGTCAGACAGGAAAATAACTGTTACTCGACTTGACTGACTTTTTAAGCTGACATTCTGAGCTGAGCGAAGCATTTGTCCTTAGCGAAAAAAATCTCGGTTTATCGAAGCCCAGATTCTTCGCTCCACTACGTTACGCTCAGAATGACAAAATGTGTATGTTCTTTTTAACGCTAAATTTATGCCAAACCCAGTCAAGTTGAGCTGTTACTTGTAGGTAGCGAATACATTTTTCATACCCTAAGCATTTAAACTTTGTGCGAAGGTAGATTGTGGGACGAAAGATTAGTGAGAAATTATTTTGCACCATGTATTCATAGGATGGTATAAATTGATTCTGTGATTACCGTGCAAAGAGAGCGGGGTTCGGGATGGGCGTCTTTTTATTTCTGTGAGGGTGGGCCTGCCCGACGGACAAGGCCTGCCCGCCTCCGCTTGGGGACGCCTTACGGCGGTACAAGACTCTGGGCAGGCGGGCTCTGGGTGGGCGGGAGAACGAAATGGAGTGGCTTATGATAAAACAAAAAAGGTCGATTCAGGTGCTAATGATAATTGTTTTGTGGTGTCTATTCTTGTGGCACGGCGGTAGCTTATGGTCCCAGTCCAGGGACAAAGATACTAAAGTCAACGAGGATGCCTCATCGGCGGTGACATCAAAATCTGCCGCACTGCGATTACCGGACGGCTCTGATGTTCATCAGGGGTCTATATCGAAATCGGGGAAAAAAGGCATTGTCAAGATAGCCACCATTGGGCCTAAACCTCTGGTTGTTGATGCTGACACTAAGCCACAAGAAGTGGTGGATAAAATGATAGCCCACTGGCGGGGACGATTTGCCGAGGTTCTGCCCGACCGGCCTGATTTGATAGTGGTTCCTGAGGCCTGTGACCGACCGGCAGGATTCAGCATCGAAAAACGTTTAGAATACTACCGGGTGCGCAAAGACCAGATACAAAATTTCTTTGCCCGTGTTGCCAGAGAAAATAAGTGCTATATTGTCTACTGTGCAGCAAGAGAAATGAAGGACGGCACCTGGCGTAATTCCAGCATAGTGCTCGACCGAAACGGTGAAGTCGCAGGTATCTATAATAAGAACCACGTGGTCATCGAAGAGACCACCGAAGCAGGTATTCTTTGCGGCAGAGACGCGCCTATCATCGATTGTGATTTTGGCCGAGTCGCGCTGGCTATATGCTTTGATTTGAACTTCGATGAATTGCGACTAAAGTACGTCAAAGCCAAGCCGGATTTGCTGATATTCTCATCGATGTATCATGGAGGATTGATGCAGGCGTATTGGGCCTATTCCTGTCGCTGTCATTTTGTTGGTGCAATAGCGGGCCTGCCGTGTGAGATTCGCAATCCGTTAGGCGAGGTTATAGCCACCAATACGAATTATTTTGATTTCGCCGTTGCCGAGGTCAACCTGGATTGCTGTCTTGTCCATCTGGACTATAATAGGTCCCGTCTGAACGCCCTCAAGGCTAAGTATGGGCCGAAAGTCAAGATTACCGACCCTGGCTATCTTGGCTGTGTATTAGTTACAAGCGAACATGAAACGGTCAGCGTATACGAGATGAGCAAAGAATTTGAAATTGAGTTACTGGATGATTATATGACGAGGGCGTTAGCCCATCGGCATACACCAGGAAACATGGAATAAGGAGAAGAAAATGAAAACACTAAATCGTCGAGAGTTTATGAAAGGTTCTATTGGCGCAGCGGCGACTTTTACGGCGTTGTCGCGGGGCAAGGCATACGGCGCGAATGAGAAAGTGATAATGGGCGTGATGGGGCTGGGCGGTCGCGGGACATTTCTCGCTGAAAAATTCGCGCAGCGGCCCAACGTAGAGATAGCCTATCTCTGTGATGTGGATACCAGGCGTTTCGCCCGGGCCCGAGAGGCGGTGGAAGAGGCTCAGGACAAAAGACCGAAGATGATACAGGATTTTCGAAAGATTCTCGATGACCGCGACGTCGATGTCCTTGTCAATGCCACCCCCGACCACTGGCACGGACTGGGAACGATTATGGCCTGTCAGGCCGGCAAGGATGTCTACGTGGAAAAACCACTTGCGCATAATATCTGGGAAGGAAGAAAAATGGTCGAGGCGGCCCGCAAGTATGAGAGGGTCGTACAGGTAGGTATGCAGTCGCGCAGCGCTCCTTATGTTCACAAGGCAAAGGAATACATTCAGTCGGGCAAACTGGGAGATGTTTACATTGTGCGTGTGTTCAATATGATGCAGCATTTCAAGCAGAAAGAAGTCGCCGACAAGCCGGTTCCTGAAGGATTTGATTACGATATGTGGTGCGGACCTGCGCCGAAACCGCCCTATAAGCCAGGCCAGCGCTGGCTAAATCAGTGGGAATACAGTTGTGGTCCCATTGCGGGCGATGCGGTTCACCAGTTGGATTTAGCCCGATATTTGCTGGATGATATACCAGACCCGAAAACGGTCACAAACGCGGGGGATGTAAACGCTCTTCGAGACGGCCGCGAGACTCCCGATACTCAGTTAGCCATATTTGAATATGACCAGGGTCCCCGTACGGGGGGAACCCGGCTGACCCTGTTGATGGAAGCGGCACTTTGGACACCTTATATGACAAAAACGCCCAAGAATATCCGGGATTTAGACCAGTTTCCGAACTGGCCTTTCAACGGCACTAAAGTTGAACTCTTGGGAACAGAAGGCTTTATGTATTTTGGCCGGCATGGTGACGGTTGGCAGGCCTACGATGCCAAGAGCGAATTGGCACATTCTGAATATGGCCGTCAGGCCGACAAGGAACATCAGGACAATTTCATTGATTGTATCCGAACGCGAAAAAGACCGAATGCCGATGTGGAAATGGGCCACCATTCTGTGTTATTGTGTCACTTGGCCAACATATCATATCGGGTGGGAAATCAAAGATTGGTGTTTGACCCCCAAACTGAGACATTTACAAACTGCGACCAAGCCAATCAGTATTTGAAACGCAAATATCGCGAGCCGTGGATAGTACCGGATAAAGTATAAAACAAAAATAGTTGTTCAGCACTGATAAAGAAGGAAATGATGCTCTACAGAATTTTGTTGTCTATAAGTATCACTATAATGTGTTGCGATTGTTCTTATTCGGGCTCCTTAAACGCTCCGGGCAGTGCTGAGCTCGACCATAGCCGAATTCCTAGCTCCGATGTGCTCCGCCCCGCTGAGCGGCAAGTGGCATCAGGTGTAACCGCTTCCAAATGGGTGGAAATTTCCAACGTAGAAGTCAAACAGGAACAGACGGAGCTGGGCGGTCCCAGGATAATCATTGAATACGATATCAAAGACCCGAATATTTCATCGGCATTCCCCGCCTATGTTTTTGTCCGCTACAGCAAAGACTTCGGAAGCCCGCCTACCCAAAGCCCGCCTACCCAAAGCCCGCCTGCCCAGAGTCACGTCCGTCGGGCAGACCCTCCATACGAACGGCGGGCAAGAAACTGGCGGTTGGTTCCGAGGGACTATCTTGAAGGTAACGGTTTTGACATCGTCGAGACGCCCGGACATAAGAAGATTGTCTGGTGGGGAACGGGCCAAACCAGTTTCGTTGACCTCAATCAAGTTGAGGTCCGTGTTCGTGGGATTGCGATGGCACGAATTCCGGCGGGAAAATTCATCAGGAAGAGTCTGCCGGCCGGGGGGCTGGATGATTCGAAAAACGCGGAACCCAATTCCGACATTCCCCTATTTTATATGGCGAAATATGAAACCACTATTTCTATGTACACGGATTACCTTAACGAAATCGGAGGCGACGGCACCGGCTGGAATCAGCGCATGACCGATAGTAACCGTTGCGGTATCATAAGACACGATGATGATACTTATAGCGTCAAGCCGGGCAGAGAAAACTATCCAATTACCTATGTATCCTGGTATGATACAACGAGCTTTCTGCAGTGGTGCGGCTTAAGACTGCCTACCGAAGCCGAATGGGAAAAGACCTTTTGCGGCGGGATATATCTGGACGGCGATGAAACGAAAAAAGAACCCAATCCTATGCCTGAGAGGCGCTATCCGTGGGGTGATAAAGCGCCGGACGCCGACGGTGTTTACCGATGCAATTACGATGGCGATGAAGACGGGTTTGCATATACAGCCCCTGTAGGAAGCTTCGATAAGTTTAGTAGTCCGTACGGGGTCTGCGATTTGGCTGGAAATGTTGCCGAGTGGACATTGGACTGGTATTCAACTTCGTATCATGCTGGTTTGGATGGATTTCGAATGGTGCGTGGCGGTTCGTGGATGGCGGTTGCGTCCGCTTGCGATGCCATTACCGGGGCGACACAACTGCCCCTCAAGGAAAGCAGTATTATGGGATTTCGGGCAGTGCGGCAGGGAACTAAAAGCGTAAAGTGAAAAATTAAAAACTGTGGAATTCAAAAGTTTTACATTTTCAGCTTTGAATTTTACGCTCCTACCGGCGACGACACTTGTATTTTCGAGATAGTCTGATATTCTTTAGAGAAACTACAGATGCTTAGCGGTCGCCACGACGACCAGCCAGGGAGGTATAATATAGGAGGCAAAAGTATGAGCGGTATTTTTGGAGTGGTCTCGAAGGGAAATTGCGCAGAAACACTCTTCTACGGCACAGATTATCATTCGCATCTGGGAACAGAATACGGCGGCTTAGCAGTGCTTGGAGAAGATTTTAGCCGACAGATACATAACGTAAGTGAGAGCCAGTTTAAGTCAAAATTTTACGACGATTATAAGAGCATGAACGGCAATAAAGGCATTGGTGTTATAAGCTCCCTTGATGAACAGCCTATTTACCTAAACTCCAAACTTGGACCATTTTGTATTGCTACCAACGGAATTATAGAAAACACCGAAGAGCTGGCGGCAAAGCTGTTAGAGAAGGGGGTATCTTTCAGCGAGGTAAGCAAAAAAACAGTTAATACCACAGAGCTGATAGCAAAATTAATCAGCCAGGGAAACGACTTGATAGATGGCATAGAGAAAATGTTCGATGCCATAGAAGGCTCTTGCTCACTGCTGTTGCTCAACAGGGCGGGAATATATGCAGCGAGAGACCGATTTGGATATACACCACTTATTATCGGCAAACGCGAAGACGCATGGGCGGTGACCAGTGAGACCAGCGCATTTCCAAATAATGGGTTCGAGATAACAAAACACGTTGGGCCGGGAGAGATAGTTCTAATAAGCGAAGACGGCATTGTACAGAGAAAGGCGGGCGGGAGAAACGCAAGCCAAATCTGCGCATTTCTCTGGATATATACCGGATTTCCTGCATCACATTATGAAGGGATAAATGTAGAAATAGTCAGGGAAAAATGCGGCCGATACCTGGCAAAACACGATAAGGATATTGATGTTGATCTGGTTTCAGGAGTTCCCGACTCCGGATTTGCCCATGGATTAGGATATGCGATGGAATCGGGCAAACCGTTCAGACGCCCTCTTGTTAAATACACGCCGGGATATGGCAGAAGCTATACTCCGCCTTCGCAACAGACACGCGACCTCATTGCAAAGATGAAACTCATCCCCATTAAAGAGGTAATCGAAGGAGCCAGCATTGTTATGTGTGAGGATTCTATCGTGAGGGGGACGCAGCTTAAGAACTTCACGATAAAAAAACTCTGGGATTGCGGCGCCAAACAGGTGCACATAAGACCGGCCTGTCCACCTCTGATGTTTCCGTGCAAATTCAATTTTTCTACACGCTCCATCCATGAGCTTGCTGCTCGTAGAGCCATTGCCGCTCTGGAAGGCCATGACGTAAAAGATGTGTCGGAATATATAGACTCAAACAGCGAAAAATACAAGAAAATGGTGGAATGGATTGCCAGGGATTTGGGTGTAACAACACTTAGATACCAGAGTGTGGATGATATGGTTAAGGCCATCGGTTGGCCCAAAAAGAAGCTCTGTCTTTATTGCTGGACTGGCGAATGTCCAAAATCGGCGCGCCCAAAATCAGCGATAGATATAGTGGAAGTAGAGAAGCCGTCAGCAAAGAAAACAGCAAGAGACAAGGCTGCACTCCACCCTAAACTTTGGTAGGTCATCAAAAAGAAGGCTGTTATGAAAAAGATTATTTTAGCTTGGTCAATAGGCGTATTTGCGGTTTTTGCGGTAGCTGAGCAGACAAAGCCGAAGGTGGAGTTTGTAAAAGGTGATAACAAAATCGATGTTATGATTGGCGGAAAGCTTTTCACCAGCTACCTTTTCAGCGACCAACTGACCAAGCCGGTCTTGGTTCCGTTCCGGACACCTTCTGGCATTGAAGTGAATCGCAGGTATCCCCTTGTGAAAATAGAGGGCGCAAGCACAGACCATGAGCATCATGTGGGTATTTTCTTTGCTGTTGACCAAGTAAACGGAACTGACTTTTGGAAGAACACCACTTCGCCGCCACAAATCAAACATATAAAAATAATGGGAATGAACGGGCAGGCCCGCCAAACGCCTGGCGAGCAAGCCGGTAGAGGAACACTCTCAACCATCATGCATTGGATAGATGAAAGCGGGCAGGTAGTGTTAGAAGAAAATAGGAGCATGGTCTTTCTCGCTGGTGAGCATGAGGATGAGTACGCTATCGACTTTAGCATTGACCTTACGGCGAAGGCCACAGAGGTCCTATTCGAAGATATCGAGGAAGGTATGTTTGCGATTCGAGTTGCCGATTATTTGAGAGAGGGCAGCCCGAAAGTGATACTGCGACCGGAACAACCGCTGCCAAAAGAATCAGTCTCCGGGACCGGTATGTACTTCAGCTCCAACGGAGATGAAACGGCGAAAAATATATGGGGCAAGCGCGCACGATGGGTCGCCCTGCAGGGGGTGAAAGAAGGAAAGATAGTCGGCGTCGCTATTCTTAACCATCCAGAAAGCATAAACTATCCTACCTATTGGCATGTGAGGAGTTACGGTTTGTTTTCAGCCAATCCATTGGGACAGGGGGATTTTCAAAGACAGAGCAAATATAAGAAAAATCCTGTGCTGTCGCTTCGGCTGAGCCTTAAGCAGGACGAAATGGTGCATTTCAGGTTCTTAGTGATTATTTATGAAGGAATAAGAACAAAGGAGCAAATTGAAGAACGATTCAGGAAGTTTGTAGAATGAACCATATCACGAAGAATATCGAACAAGGAATATCGAATCTTGACTCTTGACTGTCGTCAGACAAGTGTCGTCAGACAAGTTTCGAAATTCATTATTCTTCATTCAATATTCGGTAAGGCGTTCTCCGTAAGGAATCCTTAGGACTGTGGAGAAATCCGAAAACCGAAACAATACAAAGTAATCTAAAGTGACTAAAGTATAAAGTGCTTAAAGTGACACGTGCGTGCGTGTCATCCTGAGGCGAAGCCGAAGGATCTGTTCAACGAAAAAGAGATTCTTCACTTCGCTGCGCTACGTTCAGAATGACACCTTAGGTGTCACTTTAGTTCATTTTAGGCACTTTCAAATTTCGATTTATATATCCGGAAAGGAGATTGAATATGAAACATTTTACACGCCGAGATTTTATGAAGAGCTCAGTGGCCGCTGGTGCTGCATTGGCTTTGCCTTTTTCTCGTGCGCGAGGGGCAAATGACAGCCTGGGCGTGGCGGTGGTGGGTATGAATGGGCGAGGCCGAGCACTTTCTGGAGGTTTCCATGATGTTGCGGGAGTGCGGGTAGTCGCGCTGTGCGATGTGGACGGGAATGTCTTGGACCGAGAGGTCAAGAAACTCAAGCAGCGCGGTGAGAAGGTCAATACCTACACCGACTATCGGCGGATGCTCGAAGACAAATCTATCGATGCGGTCGCCGTTGCGACGCCTGACCATTGGCACGTGCCCATAGCAGCGTTCAGTGTCATCGCAGGCAAAGATGTGTATGTCGAGAAGCCGCTGAGCCACACGATATCCGAGGGACGTCTGCTTGTGAATATGGCCCGCAAGTACGGCAGGATTGTTCAGCACGGCACTCAGCTCCGCAGCGCAGAAGGGGTGAGGGCTGCCATCGAGTATCTGCGGTCGGGGGAGCTTGGCAAAATCCGAATGGCCAAGGCGATTAACAGCCAGTTGCGAGGGCCCATCGGCCGTGTGCCAGACAGTGAAACACCGGCAAACGTCAACTATGACCTCTGGCTGGGGCCGGCACCGAAAAGGCCGTTCAATCGCAACCGGTTCCACTATAACTGGCACTGGTTCTGGGACTATGGGACAGGCGATGCAGGCAACGACGGCATACACCAAATCGATATTGCCCGGTGGGGCCTGGGGGTTGAATTGCCGACGGCGGTCTGCTGCAGCGGGGGGCAGTTGTTCTATGACGATGACCATCAGACACCAGATACGCAGATAGCCACGTTTGAATACGACTATGTGTACCTGATGTACGAAATGCGGTTGTGGACACCCTACGAGCACGAAGGCCACGACAACGGCAATATTTTCTACGGCGACAATGGAAAGATGTCTATCGGCAGAAAGGGCTGGCAGGTGACCTTCAAGGATGGTTCACAAGGTCCGGGCGGGGAGCGAGGCGGTGGCTCGCACATGGAAAACTTCATCAAAGCGGTACGCAGCCGTAAAGTCAGCGACCTGAATGCCGACGTCGAGGTTGGACACCGCTCAGCTATTCACTGCCACTTGGCTAACATTGCGATGCGGGTCGGCCAGAGACTCAAATTTGATTCGGAGCAAGAACGATTCATCGATAGTGCTGAGGCTAACACGTATCTGACGAAGAAATACCGAGAAGGCTACGAGCTGCCATGTTTTTGACAGGATTAACTGGATTATCATGTATATCCTTTCAATTTTTTTTTGACCGGATTAACTCGATTATCCTGTATATCCTGTCAGCAGAAGACAGATGACAGAAGTCAGAAGACAGAATACAGAATACAGAAGACAGAATACAGAAGACAGAATATATAAAACAGAATACAGAAGGCAGAGCGCCGAGCGTAAGCGAGGGGTTAACCGAAGGACGATGGACGAGGGACGAGGGATGAGGGATGATGGACGATGGACGAATGGATGAGGGATGAGGGACGATGGACGATGGACGAGGGACGATGGACGAAGGACGAGGGATGATGGACGAGGGACGAGGACATCTGACCTCTGATTCGTAAGGAAGGTTCATGTCGAAGCCAAAAATTAGTGCGGGGTCGGGCATTCGCCAAGACAAGCGGTGGGCAATCTTAGCTCTGCTGTGCATGTCTTGCGTAATGGCCGGTTGTTCGAAAAGCCCGCCTACCCAGAGGCTTGTCCGGCGGGCAGGCCATTTTTCTTACGATAAACACCAGCCGTTGGGTGCATCCGTTCTCCATAGCGCTGCGAAAGATTCACCCCTTAGGAGTAAATTTGAGAATGGTGTTGTTGTTAGTGCGCATAGGTTGGCCTCTCAGGCAGGCGTGGACATCCTGAAAAGAGGAGGTAATGCCGTTGATGCAGCGGTGGCGGTGTCGTACGTACTTGCTGTGGTACATCCAGAGGCGGGGAATATAGGCGGTGGCGGATTCATAATTATCCGGACGCCCTGCCCGGCTACGGCTCGGGCCTTCGCCGAAACGAGTGGCGGGGTTACTGCGATCGATTACCGTGAAAAAGCGCCCAAAAAAGCACATCGTAATATGTACCTTGACGAAAAAGGTAATGTCATCACACATTTGACCAGAGATGGAGCCCTTGCAGTGGGAGTTCCCGGTACCGTTGCAGGGACAATGTACGCTCTGGAAAAATACGGCACTATGAGCAGAGAAGAAGTCCTTAGACCTGCCGTAGAACTTGCAGAAAAAGGATGGATTCTTGACCAGCCGATGGGGGGCGAGAAGTTTAAACCGTTTGCGTCGTCTGACGCGGTTTTCAATAAGCCGGACGGGTCACGATACGAAAGGGGTGAACTGTGGGTGCAAAAGGACCTTGCAAAAACTCTTAAGATGATAGCCCAGCGGGGACGAGACGGCTTTTACAAGGGAACAGTTGCAGACCTTTTCGTTAAAACCATGGAGAAGTACGGTGGAATCATAACACATGAGGACCTTGAAAATTACCGGTGTGTCGAACGCACGCCGGTTACGGGTGTGTATAGAGGATACGATATTATTTCTATGCCGCCTCCCAGCTCAGGAGGAATATGTTTGATAGAAATGTTGAATATCCTGGAAAGGTACGATGTTGGTGCATCTGGCTGGAATAACGCCGAGACCGTTCATCTTATGGTAGAAGCCCAACGACGAACATTTGCCGACCGCGCCGAATATATCGCCGACCCGGATTTCATTGAGGTTCCAGTTAATGTTTTAACTTCAAATAAATATGCTGATATCAGAGCTAAAGACATCGTCCCATCACATGCGACGCCGAGCGCGCAAGTGACACACGGTGATATAACCGGAGCCGGCAGAGGCGATAACGAGCATTTGGAGGTTCCCTGTGAGAGTTATGAGACGACACATTTTTCCGTGGTCGATAAAGATGGAATGGCTGTAGCAGTTACCACAACCTTAGAACGGAGTTACGGCAGTTATCTTGTCGTCGAAGGAGCAGGATTTCTGTTAAACAATGAGATGGGCGATTTCAGTGCAAAACCGGGTGTACCTAACTCGGCTGGTCTTGTGTACGGCAAAGCAAATGCGATAGAACCTAACAAGCGGATGTTGAGTTCTATGACGCCTACGATTGTCGCAAAAAACGGCCATACTTTCATTGTAATCGGCTCAGCGGGAGGACCGAAAATAATTACGACGGTTTTACAGTGCATTATGAATGTCGTCGACCATGGGATGGCTATCCGGGAAGCAGTTGCGGCTGGACGTTTTCATCATCAGTGGCTGCCTGATAGAATAGAGTATGAAGAGGGTGCTTTCTCGCAGGAGACTATAGCAAAACTTAAGGAATTCGGCCATTCATTGGTAGGTGTGAAACAAATCGGAGATGTTGCGGCAATTGTTGTCGAGCCGCAGAGAGGTGTTCTTACGGCTGGGGCGGACCCGCGCAAGAGCGGGGCGGCTGTCGGATACTGAGTATGAGTACATAATGGTAACTGGCGATTGGTAACTGGTAACTATTTGACCAATTATCATTTAACTGGGAATTGTAGTCGCCTCTGGTTTAGGGCAAAGCCGCCGCATGGCGTCCGGCCTTGGGGTCACCGGCTGCATATATCATTGAGGTATTCGGGTCTACATAAATCATGACGGGGTATCCAATAGGCAGTGAAGTTGTTATCACCTTGTGTCCGCGATTAGCCAGCGTGCGTGTAACGCTTTCGTCGATGCTGTCGTCCAGCGTGAGGCTTGCTAATGTCCCCAGCGTTTTGTCGCGGTCGGGATTGGGGTCGAAAGAGTTTTGTTGGTGTCCTGTGCTAAAGCGGGGGACCGTAACTGCATCTTTGGGCATCAATCCAAACTCAAGGAAGTTAAGAAGACAATTGAGAGTAGTCTGGTCCTGAAGGTCTCCGCCGGCGACACTGATTGCGATAACCGCCTTGCCGTCCTTAAGAACTATTGTCGGCGTTAGCGTGATGCGAGGGCGTTTACCAGGCTCGATACGATTAGGATGGCCCGGTGCTGTATTTAGACAACGAAGCCTGTTGCCGTGCGCTACTCCCAGCTCGAGGCAGAGGGCATAAGGACCATTGCCGCTTGGTGTGGCCGATATAAGATTTCCCCAGCGGTCGGCAACAACACACGTAGTTGTGCCGCCAGGGGCGGGCTGATACGTTCGGCGCCCCTTGACGGCCTTCATATTGACAGGGTCGCCCGGGCGGACCTCTGTAGAGGCTTTTGTCATGTCGATTAAGGAACGGCGAAGCCTTGTATATTCGTCGGAAAGAAGCGCCTTTATCGGCACATCTACAAAGAGCGGGTCTCCATAGTACTCGTCGCGGTCTGCAAAGCCTAACTTCAATGCTTCGGTTAGTACGTGGATGTAGTTTGCGGACAGATGTCCCATCTTCTTCAAATCAAAGCCTTCCAGAAGCCGCAGTGTCTGGCAAAGATATGGACCCTGCGTCCATGTGTCACATTTGCAAACAGTGTATCCTCGATACTGGACTTTGACCGGGTCCTCCACACGGGTTACATGCGCAGCGAGGTCGGCCTTGCGGAGAAAGCCTCCATTTTTGATGTAAAAAGCTACGAGGTCGTTGGCGATATCGCCCTTGTAGAAACGGTCTCTTGCAGCCTGGAGCTTCTCTTCGCGGCTGCCGGGCGTGCCTTTTTCGGTTTCAATGAGCTTGCGAAAAGTGACGGCCAGGTTCGCGTGCCATTCTTGGGGACCTTTTTCACCGCCGGAATCAAGTAACTGAAGGGACGGTGCTACAAGATTTTCAAAGGTCATCGTCCCGTACAGCTTGGCTGTCGTAATACAGAGGCTCAGGGCGCCGGGGACAGGTGCAGCCTTCATGCCTCCTTTGGAGGGAATACCATTTTTGTAGTACCATTCAATCGCGTTCCGGTCGAGCGGTGCGCCGCCGAGTCCGCACAAGACTTTTACTTCTTTTTTGCTCGCGTCATAGATAATAAGCGGTATTTCAGCACCGATAGCGAAGTAGCCGTAATCGGTTATGCTCAGTGCAAGGAGCGTGGCGGCCGCTGCGTCGGCTGCATTGCCACCTTGCTCAAGTATGGAGATTCCTGCTGCAACAGCTTCTTTCCCGCCGGCTGCTACTGCTCCGCCTTTTCCAGATGCGTTCCAACCAATCTCAGATGCGCCCAACACTCCATACATGGTCAATGTTGCAGACCATATCACTCCAAGAAATTGCAGTGTTTTCATAATATATACCTCCCATAAAAATGCCTAAAGTTTTAAGTGACTAAAGTGCCTAAAATCTTGACTGTCGTCAGACAAGTTTGGAATTAACTTTAGAGCACTTTAGGCATTTTAGTTCACTTTAGCTCACTTTATTTGGCTCTGCTGTTTGCCGAAATACGAAAAATTTATTATAATAAATCCATTCTGATTGCACTAATAAGAAATTATCTCGAAACTGTCACTCCCTCGGCAATCTCGGGACATGCTTTGAGCGAAGATAGCCTTTAGCCCTGAGCGAAGTCGAAGGGGAAGGGTCTCATTGGCTAAAACATAAGATTCCTCGCTGCGCTCGGAATGACATTTTATCTTTTGAGATAGTTTCTAAATAGTAGTAATTATGCTATCATGAAATGTAAGATACTGGTGTTTATGATTCGTATGGTCAGTTTACTGGTCACAATTTGTTTTTTTATGTCAGCACCGGCTGCGGGCCCCATTAGAAACCTGTCTGCTGACAAGCAAGATTCTACAAAAGGGGATATGATACGAAAAGAGGAGATTTCTAACGGGGCGGGGCAGAACTGGCCTTCATTTCGCGGTGCCTGTGCGGCTGGTATTGCCGAAGGTTATCCGGTTCCAGAGAAGTGGGACATTGAACGAGCCGAAAACATTCGCTGGAAAACTTACATCCCAGGTCTTGGTCATTCCAGCCCGGCAATTTGGGGCGACCGCATTTTTGTTACTACCGCCGTTGACGAGGAGGGCCAATCAAGTTTGAAGGTGGGCTTATACGGTGATGTCGAATCAGTAACCCAAGAGAACATTCTCAGTTGGCATATTTACTGTATAGATAGAAGAACAGGTCAAATTCTGTGGAATCGAGAATCTCATAGAGGAAAGCCAAAAGTAAAACGGCATCCAAAATCCAGCCATGCTAATCCTACCGCCTGTACCGACGGAAATTATGTCGTTGTATTTTTCGGCTCTGAAGGTATGTACTGCTACGATATGGAGGGAAATCTTATATGGAAGAAGGACCTCGGTACCCTTGATTGGGGTTTTTATAGTAGCCCTTCTGCTCAGTGGGCAGGGGGTAGCTCGCCGGTCATTGCTGAGCAGATGGTAATTATTCAATGTGATGTTCAGAAGGATTCTTTTATTGCTGCTTTTGATTTGAAGGATGGTGCTCAAATATGGAAAACGGCCAGAAATGAGGTTCCAACGTGGAGCACACCAACTGTCTATACAGGCCAGGAGCATTCCCAAATCATTGTTAATGGATATAAGCATATCGGCGGCTACGATATCAAGACGGGAAAGGAAATCTGGAAAATGAAGGGCGGCGGCGATATCCCCGTTCCAACGCCTATTGTAGCTCACAATCTAATCTATATTACCAATGCACACGGAGGTATGTCGCCGATTTATGCTGTGCGCTTGTCGGCTACAGGCGATATATCACTGGATGAGAATGAATCAAACAATAAAGATATCGCCTGGAGTTATAGCAGAGATGGAAACTACATACCAACGCCCATAATATATAATGAGTATCTCTACTGCTGTTCGGATAAAGGCAAACTAAGCTGTATCGAAGCCGAAACAGGTAAATTACTATACCGTGAAAGCATAGATTCCTCATCTGTTGCTTTCTCAGCTTCTCCGGTTGCAGCGGATGGCAGAATCTACTGCACCGCCGAGAAAGGCGACGTATATGTTGTAAAAGCAGGGCCCGAATTCAAATTGATATGCACTAATAAGATGAATGAAACCTGTATAGCGACGCCTGCAATTTCGCAAGGTGCCTTATTCTTTCGAACGAGGCATCATCTTGTTGCCGTCGCAAGATGAACAAGAAACAGGACCCAACCCGGCACAATTGTAAAATGCCTAAAGTGTTACGTGACTAAAGTGCCTAAAATGTGGAATTAAATTTAGTTCACTTTAGGCATTTTAGTTCACTTTAGCTCACTTTATTTGAAGATTTTTTTCATTATGTCTGCTGTTTTTTTGAGTCTGCCCTCTTTGAAGGGCAGCACTTCAGCGGTAATATAGCCGTCGTAGCCTATCTGGTCCAAGGCTTCTTTGACCGCCTCGAAGTTTACATCACCTTCCAGCAGGTCAACAAAGCCTTCCGCAGTGCCGAAAGACAGCTTGAAGTCTTTTACGTGAACACGCTTTATCCGCTCGGCGAGGATGCGAATCCACTGCTCAGGGTAGCCTGTCAGCAGGACGTTGCCGACGTCGAAGTAAGCACCTACCATTTCGGAGTTGAAACTGTCGATGAAGTCCCGCGTCTCCAACGGGCTTAGCAAAAATTTGTTCCAAACATTTTCGATACATATTGCGACGCCCGTCTCTTCGGCAGCGGGCAGAATCCGTTTGACCGCTTCGCTGGCGCGTTGGTAACAAACGTCGTACGGAATTACGTCGGCATCGGGCAAGAAGAACACATCTACTGCACCAGGGACGAAAAGATATGCATCGGAGCCCAGCCATTTCGTTACTTGCAGAGCCTTGCGGGTAAAGTCAATAATCTTCGCTCTGTGCTTGGGGTCGTTTGCTGTGGGCGAACAGGTCCAGCTTTCGCCGGAGGCAACACTTGAAATCTCAATACCGATTTTTTGGGCAGTAGCCACAATGTCCCGGCACTGGGCCTGCGTGGCACGTTCTGTTAAAAGCCCCTGGCTGGCGACGGCGAGCTCGATGGCGTCGAATCCGAGGTCCTTGGCCTCTTGCATTGCTTGGCTTAGAGGTTTTTTGGCATCGAGTCCGCCTTCGAACATCCAGTAACTTGCACTTATCTTCATCTTGTAACCTTCTTAAAATCAGTACATTCTCAACAACTACTATTTCCTAAGACACAAGACTCAAGACACAAGACTCAAGACTAAAGACTCAGGTGGTCTGGGATCCGGGGTCTGGGGTAAAATATAATAACAGTATAATAGCCCCGCACCTATTTTGACAAGTCACCATTAAATATTTCTGTAGGTTGTGTTTCAATACTAACTTTCGGATGTATTCTATAGTGGTTTGTCAAAATAGATGCGGGGTTAAGGCTAATAAATCTATGGAATTTTTGTGCTGATATGATAAAAATATTTGTAACAAGTTTATACGCCGGAGCGTATTAATCTTGCATAGACGAGAGATGATTGAAAGAGTACAAAAGTATCGATTCATAGTGGGGACGATTTTGGTCGCTTTACTCCTCGCCGGTCGCGGGTGGGCGGGCTCTCAGGCTCGGCCTACGCCGGAGCAGGCCGCCCCCGACAGGGGCTGGGCGCGATTGGGACTTGAGTTTCCAGGGCCTGCGCCCGGTGACGGACAAGGTGAGATAAACCAAAGCGAGCTTGTCATTGAAAATAAGATTCTCTCGTGCACGTGGGACATTTCAGAAGGCCGGCTTAAGCCGAAACGTGTGGCTGATAAACTATCGGCGACCACACTGACACTAAGAGAAGCTGAATGCTTTCAACTAATTTTAGACGATGGGCAAATAGTGAAATCATCCGAGATGAAAATCATTGGCGAGCCGAAGATGAAGAATCTTGACTGTCGTCAGATGAGTTTGGAGCCACAGCGTACTTCGTGCCGATTGGCGGAGCGATTCGGCGGTAAGCAAATTACCGTTGTACTTATTTCATCTGACACAAACCTCAAAGTCCAGTGGCGTGCGATATTGCGCGATGGTTCAAATTATGTGCGTCAACAGATAGTTTTCACAACGAAGAATGAACCAATCGAGGTAAAAGAAATAGTGCTGCTGGAGATGACAGCGCCACATGCCGAGGTGCTGGGCACTGTGGACGGCTCGCCTGTAGTGGCGGGCAATATGTTCTTCGCTTATGAGCATCCTCTATCAAAGAGTCAAATAATGCAAAGCTATCGCGACCTTTTCCGATGCAGTTTGCCTTGCAGAACTACATTGAAGCCGGGCGAGTCGCTTGTGCAAAGCTCGGTTATCGGCGTTGTTCCACAAGGGCAGTTGCGCCGCGGCTTTTTGTATTATATCGAACGTGAGCGGGCGCACCCGTACAGGCCGTTCCTGCATTACAACAGTTGGTACGACATCGGCTACAGGGACGAGAAAATAGAGCAGCGCCAATGTCTGGAAGTGATTGAATTGTTTGGAAGAGAGCTGGTCAAGCGGCGCAGCATAATGATGGATTCGTTTGCTTTGGACGACGGATGGGATGATACTGCTTCGTTATGGCAGTTTCATAAGGGTCTTCCCAATGGTTTTGCTCCACTGCAACAGGAGGCGGAAAAATATGACTCGGCTTTGGGTGCCTGGCTTTCTCCTTTCGGCGGCTACGGCCAGGCAAAGCAAGAAAGGCTCAAATACGGGCGTGAGCAGGGCTTCGAGACAAACAAAAGCGGCTTCTCGCTGGCTGGCCCAAAATATTACGCCCGGTTTCGTGACGTGTGTGTCAACATGGTCCGGGAGTACGGATTGAACTACTTTAAGTTCGACGGTATTGGTACAGTCAGCCGGCCTACCGGAGCCGATGCTGAATTTGTCCAAGATATGCAAGCCTTGCTGCAGCTTATCAGCGAGCTTCGCGGGGTCAAACCAGACTTATTCGTAAACATTACATCGGGCACATGGCCGTCACCTTACTGGCTGTGGTACGGTGATTCGACGTGGCGGGCAGGGAAAGATTGGGGCACTGCCGGCTGGGGCTCAGAACGGCAACAACAAATCACCTATCGTGATATGGAGACCTACCACAACGTCGTCAGCCGGGCACCATTGTATCCGCTCAATTCGCTTATGACCCAGGGTATTATGTTGGCCAATCACGGACTTCCAAACCAGGTTGATGGTCTTGTGGAGGACATTCACGCATTCTTTGCCAGTGGAACCAACTGCCAGGAGCTATACATTACGCCGTCTATGATGCGGCCACAGGATTGGGACACCTTGTCTGAGGCGGCAAAGTGGTCCGGCGATAATGCGGATGTGCTGGTCGATACTCACTGGGTAGGAGGTGACCCAGCCGAGGGACACGTTTACGGCTGGGTGTCGTGGGCACAGAGAGGGACCTCGCAAAGCGGGAAACCAAAAGGTATTCTGTCGCTTCGTAACCCTTATGACAGTCCGGGCAAAATCACGATAGATATTGGCAAGGCCTTTGAGCTGCCCGAAGGCGCGGCACAGAAGTACTCTCTGAAGAGCCCGTGGAAAAAAGACGCGGATGAGGAGGGGATTGTTTTATCCGCAGGTAAAGAGCATACGTTTGAACTGGGGCCTTTTGCGGTGCTTGTCTTTGATGCAACGCCTCTATAGGCTTTGCGCAAAGTAAGAGTTCAGAAGTCAGAGGACAGAAGTCAGAGGTCAGAAGTAAGAAGTCAGAGGACAATAGTTTCTGCTGTACTAAAATGCCCCCAGAAGCGCCGGGCTTGAACACACCCACTTCGGCGAAGGCAAAGAAGCATTTGAAACAGTTGCGTTTATCACCTACGTCTGGTATAGTACCTAAATAAATCAAATTCAAGTTACATTCAAAAGAGAGGACGAAAAAATGAAATGTGATAAAGACTCAAGACACAAGACACAAGACTCAAGACACAAGACGCAAGACTCAAGACACAAGACGCAAGACTCAAGAAACAAGTGGTCCGGGGTCAGGAGTCTGGGGTCTGGAATCTGGGACCCGGAGGCTTGCCCGCCAGGCGTTAGGGGGGCTGGGGTTTGGGTTGTTGTATTAATTGTATGTGTTCTAATCGCAGGCTCAGAGGCGGGTGTCTCAAATCCCCAGACACAACAGATAGCGTCTTTAAAGATTCCATTACATGCTATACCACGTCCGGAACATCCCAAGCCTCAGTTTCAACGAGAGGCCTGGCTCAATCTGAACGGCCAATGGGATTTCGCGATGGATAACGAGGTGGTCGGGATAAAAGAGAAATGGCAAGATAGCCCGGCCAAGTTCAACAAGAAGATTACAGTGCCGTTTTGCGTTGAGAGCGAGTTGTCCGGGATAGGATACACGGATTTCATCAAGGCCCTCTGGTATCGCCGGACTTTCGTTCTGCCGGAGGGCTGGAAAGATAACCGCATATTTCTGCATTTCGGCGGGGTGGATTACCAGTGCCATGCATGGGTCAACGGCAAGGCTGTCGGACGCCATTACGGCGGCAGTGTATCCTTTGCCTTCGAGATAACCAACGCAATCAAAGAAGGCGAAAACGAGCTTGTGGTTTACGCCTTTGATGATGTGCTATCAGAAGTCCAGCCGTCGGGTAAACAGAGCAGGCGTCCGGAGTCGTACGGCGTTTTTTACACACGTGTTACCGGAATCTGGCAAACCGTCTGGCTGGAGGGGAGACCTCAACAATACCTGGAATCTGTTCACATTGTGCCGGACCTGGACAGTGGGCAATTTGTTTTGACGCCGGTTGTGAACAACTTTTCCGGCTCCGGCTCGGCAAGCCTCTGCCGAGACGAGCGGCGGAGTTTGGAATTTCGTGCTACCCTCTTGACGCCAGGAGGCAAGAAGGTTGCGTCATCACGTGGCTCAGCCAAGAGTGGAAATTCTGTCATTCTTAGCGTCAAAAATCCGCATCCCTGGAGCCCTCATGACCCTTATCTCTATGACCTTCGGCTTGAACTTGTGGACGCTGGTAAGGTGGTGGATTCGGTGATGAGCTACGTCGGTCTGCGCAAGTTTCACATTGAAGGTAACAGGTTTTATCTGAACAATAAACCCATTTTTTTGCGATTTGTTCTCGACCAGGGCTTTTATCCGGATGGCATTTGGACCGCGCCCAGCGATGCTGCGCTTAAGGCAGATATCGAGATGTCGATGGCGGCGGGATTTAACGGCGCTCGCCTGCACCAGAAGGTCTTCGAGGAGCGCTTTCACTATTGGGCTGACCGGCTGGGTTATTTAACGTGGGGCGAATTCGCCGACTGGGGCGGAACTCACTCCTTCGGTAATCCGCAAGGAGTTCTGAACTTGGAACGCGAATGGCGGGATGTCGTCGTACGCGACCGCAACCACCCCTCAATTGTGGCCTGGACACCATTGAATGAAACATCCAGCGCCGCCAAGGACAATTATGAGGCTTACAGCCGTTCGGTTAAGTCCCTTGTGGCGATCACACGGGCGCTTGACCCGACGCGCCCCATCAATGACGCAAGCGGCTACGTACATGTGGAAACCGACATCTTCACGATACACGATTACGACCAGGACCCTGATTCGTTCAGGCAGCGCTACGCGAGTGTGGCGCCCGAAGAACGTCAGAGCACCTTTGTCCGATTTCCTGAAATATCGGCTCCTTACGAAGGACAACCCTATGTGGTGGACGAATACGGCGGAACCTTCTGGACAGAAGAGTATGTCTATCAGACGGGAAAAGTCGGCAAAGGGCGAGACAACTGGGGATACGGCAAATCGAGACAGCAGGTCGAAGACCGGATAAAAGCCCTGACGGACGTTCTGCTCGACCATCCGCATATCTCCGGATTTACATACACCCAACTGACCGATGTTGAACAGGAGGTGAACGGCATCTATACCTACAGGCGCCAGCCGAAGTTTGACATCAAACGTCTTAGCAGAATCTTCGGTGCTCCAGCGGCCATTGAAAAGCAAGGAGATTGCAAGACACAAGATACAAGACCCAAGACCAAAGACTAAAGTAAAATCTGAAGTCTTGGGTCTTGAGTCTGGGTTATGGATGAAACTTTCCGTACAGGAACAGAATTATTAAACTAAGGGTAATAAGGTTTTAGACGCTTACATTAACTTAATTTAAGGGATACTGCGATGAAACGTCATAACAACATTGCCAATTCAAAAGATACAAGAGTTTCCAGACGCGATTTTTTAAGCGATGCAGCAGCAACAACAGCCGCGTTTACCATAATTCCCCGATACGTTCTGGGAGGGACCGGTTACACTGCACCGAGTGAAAAACTTAACATTGCAATTATCGGGACGGGCGGCCAGGGTATACATAACATAAAGGGACTGCTTGAGCATTCGGATGTTCAGGTGATGGCGGTTTGCGATGTTAATGAGCAGGACGATTACAGTCGCTTCTACTACGGCGGAACGGCGGGGCGCAAGCCGGCCTTGGAACTTGTTGAGAATCACTACGCCGGTAAGAAATCAACAGCCGAGTATAAGAGATGTGCTTGCTATATTGATTTTCGCAAAATGTTAGAAAAAGAAAAAGGTATCGATGCGGTGCTGGTAGCAACACCAGACCATATCCACGCGATAGCTACTATGGCGGCTATTAAGAGTGGTAAACATGTTTATTGTGAAAAGCCCCTGACGCACTCAATTTACGAGGCCCGCAAAATCACCGAGGCGGCACATGAAGCCGGCGTTGCTACTCAGATGGGCAACCAGGGTCATAGCGATGAAGGCATTCGGCTTACCTGTGAATGGATATGGGACGGGGCAATCGGTGAGGTGCGGGAGGTGCATTCCTGGAGCCGTACGGGAGTTGATTGGGGCGGGTATAGAACAGAAAGGCCGAAAGAGACACCGCCGGTGCCGTCGGGATTGGACTGGGATTTGTGGCTCGGCCCTGCGCCGAAGAGACCTTATCATCCGGCTTATGCACCGTATAATTGGCGGGGCTGGTGGGATTTCGGGACCGGCGCTATAGGCGATATGGCCTGCCATAATATGGACCCTGCTTTCTGGGCACTGAAGCTGGGCCATCCAATAAGTGTGGAAGCCAATTCGACGGGAGTTAATCCTGAGACTACGCCGCTGGCGTCTCTGGTTTATTATCAGTTCCCTGCCCGTGAAGGCATGCCGCCGGTCAAAGTAAGCTGGTATGGAGGGGGAATAATGCCGCCACGACCGGATGAACTGGAGCCGGGCAGAGAATTGGTTGGTAGCGGTAACGGCATTCTCTTTGTAGGCGATAAGGGCAAAATAATGTGTGCCGGCTGGGGTGGAAGCCCCCGCCTAATACCTGAGACGAAGATGAAAGCATACAAGCTCCCGCCGAAAACGCTCGCCAGGTCCAAAGGACATCATAGAGACTGGATTGATGCCTGTAAGGGAGGCGAGGCGGCAAGCTCAAACTTTGACTACGCAGGTCCGATGACCGAAGACATTTTGCTCGGCAATGTTGCCCTGCGGACCGGAGAGAAACTGTTTTGGGATGGGCCGAATATGAAGGCGACTAATGTGCCGCAAGCCGATGCGTATATCCGACCTGAGTATCATAATGGATGGACCCTGTAGATTGCCCCGCACTAATTGTACTGAAATGAACGGCCTCAAACTATCGTAAGGAAGGTTCATGTCGAAGCCAACAATTAGTGCGGGGTCGTTTTTGTTGAACGTATGACGATAAACGAATCGTCATAGGGTTGCGGTTGCGAGGCTCGTGTCGGTTACGTTGAACGTATGACGATAGACGAAACGAGTAGCGCAACCGTTCAACGAATCGTCATAGGGTTGCGGTCCACAGGATGGCTTACGCCATTGCGCAGCTCGTGGCCGGTCTTTTGGGAAAAAATAAGGAGGAAATGGAAGTGAAAAATACACAAATTGCCGTAGTGGTGCTGTTATGCTTTGCTGCTGTTGGTATAACAGATTGTTCATGTGGAACTTTCTCACTTAATCCACGGAATGAGCAAGCACCTGCAAAGCCTGATGAAAAAGTGCATCTGAGGACTATCTCAGCAGGGGCTGATAATTTTCGCTGGCCTGAAGGAAAACGGGCGGCAATCAGCTTGAGTTTTGACGATGCGCGGCTCAGCCAGGTTGAGCGTGGCCTGCCCATCCTCGATGCCTACGGCGTCAAAGCTACTTTTTACGTTGTGCCTTCCCGTGTTGAGCAGCGATTGAGTAGCTGGAAGAAAGCCGTGGCCGAGGGCCACGAAATCGGCAACCATACGTTGAAACATCCTTGTTCGGGTAATTTCCCGTGGTCTCGTGAAAAGGCTTTGGAGGAATACAGTCTCGAAGATGCCGAACGTGAACTTGACGAGGCGAACGCAGCCATTGAGAGTCTGCTTGGTGTCAGGCCAAAGACATTTGCTTATCCTTGCGGACAAAAATTTGTCGGCAGGGGGCTATCAGTTAAAAGCTATGTTCCTTTAGTAGCTGAGCGATTCGTAGTTGGGCGTGGTGCCTTTGACGAGGTGGCTAACAATCCTGCTTTTTGCGACCTGGCACAAGTGACGGCGATAGATATGGACGAGCTGGATTTCAAACAGGTCAGGCAGGTCGTGGATGAGGCTGCAGCGGACGGCCGGTGGCTTATCCTTTTCGGTCACGAGGTTGGCGAAGCGGGGCACCAGACTACCTTTGCCGTGACGCTCGATGCCCTTTGCCGATATGCTCAGGACCCTGGCAACGGATTATGGATTGATACCGTGGCGGCGGTTGGGCAATATATCGTGGAGCAGCGGGCCAAAATCGGGGGTCAGAGGTCTGGTATCCGGAGTCTTAGGTCTGGAGTCACAGCCGTGGCCGACGGTAGGCAAGCATCATCGGAGTTCGTGAATAGTGAATCGTGTATTGTGAATCGTGAATCGAATCACGAACCACGAACCACGAACCCCAATTCACGATTCACGGATGTACTGCGTGCCGGTACTGCGAAGATTGATATAACGCCGCAAAAACCTGTTAAGATGGCCGGTTACGACAGCCGCACAGAATTATCTACAGGCGTTCACGACCCTTTGTCCGCTCGTGCTGTTGCATTTGAGGGCCCCCGCAAGGCGGGAACCCAAAATAATGGTAAACGGTTTGTGCTGATTTCGAGCGACCTGATTGGTTTTTACGATGGGACCGCGGAGCATTTTCGGAAAGTTATCTTAAGTGAATTCGGGCTGGAGCCGTCCGAGCTTTTTCTCAGTGCTATACATACACACGCCGGGCCGGAGCTAACGATAGATAAGGAAAAAGGACACCCGCACAATCTCGAATATACAGAAAGCCTGGAAGCTAAGTTAATAGAAGTAATTCGCAAGGCATTAAGTAATATGAGCGAAGTCCGTATCGGTGCGGGCATCGGATACTGCCCGATTGGTTCGAATCGGCGTGAGTTGAGATTCAATAGTATAGGCAATAGCTCAATAGAGCTCGGACACAATCCCTATGGGCCAACCGACAAAGAAGTGTTAGTGGTGAAAATGGCAAAAACTGACGGCACCGTCGTCGCAGTGCTATTTGATTATGCAATCCACGCTACCTGTTTGACAGGTAAAAATTATATCATCAGCGGCGATGTCATTGGACTTGCTGAACAGTTTGTCGAAAAGATTCTTGGTAAAAACGTAATTGCTCCTGCGTTTACAGGCGCATCCGGCAATATCAATCCGTGGCTTAGGGTGCTTCCGGCATTCGATGCGGGACCCGACTGGATTGCGGAGCCGAAACTGCTGGGGGCAATGTTGGGCGAGGAAGTAATTCATGTTTTCCGTGATATCGGGAAAGTTTCAGGCGGCGGAGAAATTAATCCGCCAGACGAAGGGCGGATTAAAAACGCTTTCGTGACGCTCGAACTTCCCGGTAAGCCGCGAAAACAGGTTACTATGGAAAAAGACTATCCTGCGACTACCTTGAATATAAGTGCTGCACGTGTGGGTGATATTGCATTTGTAGGTATCGGCTGTGAAGTGCTGACGGAAATTGGCATGTCAATCAAGGCTGCCTCGCCATACAAACATACGTTTGTGATTACACACTGCAACGGTGCAGCTGGTTATCTTGCGCCGGAGCATTTATACATAGAAGGAGGATACGAAATCAAGAGCAGTCCCTTCGCACCTCAAGCCGCTGATATAGTTGTGAAACAGGCCGTCAAAATGCTTTACGAACTATAGAGGAGTTAATAGGTAGTTAATAGGTGACTGTCACTAGTTATGAAAGAATATCGAACGAGGAATAATGAAGGATGAATTGAGGGGAGAAGACAGAGAAATATCGAATATTGAACAAGGAATGATGAAGGACGAAGTTAGGAGAGGAGACGGACGAAAGACGATGGACGATGGACGATAGACGAAAGATGATTGACAAAGAATGAAAGGAGACAGAGAGGAGAAAACAGAGGGCAGAATGGTAAGGATGCTACAGGCAAAGCAACAAACAGAAGGGCCTGTTTGTCAGGTTAAGTATTAACTATTACAGCTGATTTCTGTGGGCGTCATCTTTGTGCTTTGCGCAGACCGGTTTTACATGGCGCTTCAGAAGTCGAGCCCGTTTCGCCCTCATAGCCCTGTCTAATGGCGGAGATTTTATGCGAATGCACCTTAGCTTTCAAAATAGACGCCGTCTTTTTCAAGGGCCTTTCTTAAATCTGTGTATGGAAGCTCACGTGTCCCCCAGTTCTTTCTGGCGCAGAGAGCCGCCGCAGTGCCGGTCGCCTGTCCCTGTCCCATACAGCTCACCGTGTTTCGGGTTGACATGTGGGCGCGATGGTCAGAGGTAATCATCATACCGGCCACTAAGAGGTTCTCGACCCCCGCTACACGCAGCGCTTTGTAAGGTATTCCATAGGTGCCGCCATTTTTTATTTGAAGTTGTGGCGCGGAGTCGTGAAAGCCGTAAGCCATGACGTCATCATCAAAATGTCTGCCTTCAATGACATCCTCGTGTGAGATGTCATAATCGCACTTAATCAGCCTGCCTCGCCGGATACAAAGTTTGGGACTCGTTCGGGCGATAAAGGCCTTTTCGCAGCCGGGGACGTATTGCCTGAATAGCTCTATGGCCTTGGCCTGACGCCTTCTGAGCTCCAGCTCCGCTTTGGCTACTTCGTCCCGGTTCGTCGGACTTACGGGCATTTTGAAATTGAGCTTTATGAACATAAAATAATTTTCGTGCACGGTGGTCGTGACCATAGACATGTCGATTTTTTTCGCGCCTTCTCTGAAGCCGGCGGGAAGCTTCGCGAGTGTGCCCTGGATTCGGACGATTTGTCCATCTTGCCCGTCGTACCGGCCTTCGGCAAGCTGACTGATGGCATCGTGGGATTTGAGGAATTCATAAAGCTTCTTAATGCTCACGTTGCCGACGCCGATGCTGTTTACAACCGGGTAATCGTTCGGCTCGGTGAAGTCGGCAGCGGCGTAAGCGGCCAGGTCGCCGTATCCGGTGCAGTCCACAAAGCATTTCGCGTAGAATGCCTCCCTGCCGGAGCGGCTCTCGGCGATGACACCTCTGATGCGGGAACCGTCCATAATTGCGCCTGCCAAAAGTGTATTCACGCAGATGAACACGTCCGCCTCGTCGAGCATTTCGAAGGTGACAAGCTTATAGAGTTCCGTATCAATCGCGGTACATACGGAATCGAAATCGTACCCTATGGACATCTCGGCGTGGCCCGACGTGCCGCCAACTTTTAAGAGGCGGTCGATAATCTCCTGAGGAATCCCTCGCACGACCTGACGTTTTTTGACGCCGGGAAAGGGCTTCCAGAGATTATAGAAGCTGTGCAGCGCCGTTCCGCCTTCCGTAACCGTTCCTCCTGGATAACCTTTTACCTCTATCAATGCGGTTTTCGCACCCTGACGCGCAGCAGCTAAGGCCGCTACGACGCCTGCCGTGCCGGCACCGGCTATGACGACATCGAATTTCCTAACTGGCAATTTCTTAACCGGCTCCTCGTAATAATTCACAGATTGATTCAGAGCCTTTGCATCGCCGTCCTCAGGGAAGCCGGCTAAAACGCCCATTCCAAGCATTAGACTGTGTTTAGAAAAATCTCGACGATTCATTTCCAACTCCTTTCTTAACCTTGCTGTTGCGGTTAACACTTGTGCTCAGCGGCCGCTGCAGGAAATCTACACTGCAGCAGCGGGGTTTGCAAGTGAAAAACCGATTCATAATTCTCCCACAATATTTGGGAAAATTTCCGGTCGGGACAGAAGATTGATAAAATGTTTAAAGTATGCTATTATTTGATGGTTTTACAGGAGCACGATTGAGAATAACCAAAAGTTGTGAGGTTCAAAAATGCAACCGCTAAGAAAAAAAGAAATACGTTCTATTTTTGCAAAGACAGATAGGTCGCCGGAGCATAAGAGGAGACATTGCTGGCTTACGTGGATATTTCCAATCGGAGGGCTTTTAGCGCTAATCTGGTTTTTGATTCGCGTGATTCCAAAGCCTTCGCGGGCAATGTATCCATGTCAGCGAGTAGCGTTCCCGTTGGCATCGGGCTTTGTAATTTGGCTTACAGGCGCAATCGGCTCAATCGCGGCTATTCGCAAAGCAAGACGTACCCTTGCACAGTCGCGTTATATATTGTGTGTGATGCTTGTTACTGTCAGTGTGGGGTGTGTATGGCTGGCTCTGAGCGTTACAACAGAAAAGACAGGATTGGCTAATGAGCCTGTTGCAAATGCTCCAATAGGGACGGCCAAAGGGATTTATCCAGGCCGAGTTGTTTGGGTCCACGACCCTGACGCAACCAATTGGGGCGGCCCTGGAGACGGACATTGGTGGGAAAGCGAGCACACCAATCAAGCAGCCGTCGACCAGATGATGAGCAGGGCGATAAAAGCTCTCAGCGGTGAGGTAAGCGATGCAGCCGCGTGGGACAAGCTCTTCAAGCACTTCAATAAAACGCATGGGAAGGGGGATGTCGGATACAAGCCGGAGGAAAAGATTATCGTCAAGGTGAATTTCGTTGGCTGCATTGAGATTAATAGCAAACGCACAGTAACAAAAATCGAAGATTACAATCTGGGGAACCCTGATTATATGAATACCTCTCCGCAAATGATAATTTCTTTGCTACGGCAGCTCGTGGATGAAGTCGGCGTCGGAGAGGCAGATATTACGGTTGGTGACACTCTATGCTACTTCCCCAACGAGTACTACAATATGTGCCACGAGGAGTTTCCAAATGTCCGGTATTTGGAATACTTAGGAAAATTCGGCAGAACTGCTGCAAGGACGTCGTCGGTTGCCCTATACTGGAGCACGCCTGATGCGGCGGAAAACACAACAGATTATGTGCCCGAATCCTATGTCGAGGCGGAATACCTGATTAACCTGGCAAACCTCAAGAGCCACAACGACCACGCCGGCATAACGCTCTGTGCGAAGAACCACTATGGTTCGCTTGTTAGGAAGCCAGCCCGCTCGCCAGGCTATTATGATATGCACAAAGACCTTCCATATACCACGCCGGGCATGGGGCATTACAGGCCTCTGGTGGACCTGATGGGACATAAGCACCTCGGGGGTAAGACTCTGCTGTATTTGATTGATGGGCTTTACGCGGGGAAACATGCAAAAGAGAGGTCCCCAAGGAAATGGAACACCTCACCCTTCAACGGAGACTGGACTTCGAGCCTTTTTGCCTCCCAGGATGCGGTCGCAATCGATTCGGTCGGCTTCGATTTTCTGTGGGCCGAGTGGGATGACGCGCCGCACAAACCAGGCACAAACGATTACCTTATCGAGGCAGCACTGGCAGATAACCCGCCCTCAGGGACGTTCTATGACCCTGACCATAAAGGCAACGTAGCTCGTCTGGCAAGCTTGGGAGTTTACGAGCACTGGAACAATCCGGAGGATAAGCAGTACTCTGTCAATTTAGGAACGGGCAATGGCATTGAACTTGTGAAGTTGAGGGGAGCTGTTAACGAAACGGCGGCTCCGGCGGCTTCCAGCGGCAACAATACAGAAGCTCCTCTTTTCGCAGGAGTACCAGAAAATTAGAGAGCTCGGCGAGAGACACATCTTTGGTCAGCCCAATATCTGCGAGCATAAGCAGGCCCTTCATATCTACGTCGCCATCATTATAGTCAGCCTTACTGCCAACAGTCGATAGCGACAAGCTCGCCTGGGGTGTTCCACCATAAGCTCCTAAATTTATACGGCTACCGTGTGGCCATGTTTCACCAGTCCAATCTGAATTGGGATCGCCGGCATCGATGCAAGGGCTTGTGTTGGCATCGGCTACCCAGCTATTCGAGTTTGGGTCCCATCGGCCTGCCTGGGACTGCAGGTGGTAGTCTCCATTTGCGGCATCGACGAATAATGGATTGGTGTTAAGGTAGTTTCCGACGCCGGGCGAGCTGTTACTGAAATCAGTACCATTTTGCCAGAAAGCATTATAAGTGATGCTGGATGAGCCGTTGACCCCTTTGAGAGCGATAAGGTCGATTTCAGCAAAGATGTTGTTCTTGACAACCATATTATCGCCGCCGGTTATGCCGTAAAGGTTGTTATAAAAAGTGTTGTTTATCACGTAAACAGGCTCGGGGATACTTGCGGCCCGGTAATCTTCGCTGGTATCGCCTTTATCCATGCAGCCAACGCCAACTTGATTTGAATCAGCTATGATATTATTTTTGATGTAGAACACGCGAGCGGAAAGACCCTCGTAATCGATGAGCTGGATGCCATCCTCGCCGTTTCCTGTGATAATATTTTCATGTATATTATATGTCAGCGTGGAGCCGGAGTATGGCTGCAGTCTGATTTCTATACCGTCATCTCTGTTGAAGCGAATGATATTATTGGCAATTTCGATATCGACATCATCATCCAAATCTATGCCATCGTCGTTGTTGTACTCAAATACACTGTGCATACAAATACCCCCGCTGCCGCTTTCGTAGTCAATTCCATCGTCACATCTTGTTATGCGACAGTGCAGCAAGGTGAATTTTGAATGCGGCAAGATACCGTCGGAACCATTTTGGAATGTTAAACCCATTACTATGGTGCTTGTAGTAGCGTTCCGAATTTCAAGGATGCTTCCTTTACCCCCACCATCTACCACTGTCTGGAGAATATCGTCTTCATCGTTGGAATTGATATAATTGGAGGCAAGTGTGATGATTTTTCTGTTTATTGTCAAGTTTTCGTGATATACGCCACGGGCCACCAGGACGGTATCACCATTTGAAGCAGCATCTATAGCAGCTTGGATACTTGAATAATCATAACCGGCTCTTACACTCGGACCTACCCTCAGAGTACCGGCTGATGCAGGATAGTGAGCAGCCAATAATAGAATTAATATTTTGAACTTCATTATTCTATCTCCGATACAAGAGGAGAAACATAGAAATCAATATTGAAGCACCTCTACAGACGAAGCCCTCTGACAGTCTAATAGATGCGCTTTGATGAAAACCGCTCGCATTTAAGCAAAAGCGATAAAATCATTATACAGATTTTAAGTCCGTATTACAATGCAAAGGCAAAAAAAATGTCCCAACGATTTTGAGAATATTTTCGAGCCACAAATTGTCGTAGCTTCTTGGGTGACTTCGGTCCAACATATGCGCCTTGCTGCCGGTTGGACACGTTTACTCTCGCAGAGATAAAATGCCTGAAAGGAAATTGATGAGTCATTAGGCGCCCAAGCACAATTATTTCGTGCGGTGGGATTGACTATTTTTAGCAAAAACGATATAGTCTTTTAAAGGCGGCAAATTTCTTTTAGGAACTACCGGTGTGGTTGAGGCAGGTATTCATTGGAAATATGACTTTAGAAACTGTGCTGTGATAGTGGCTCATCCTGACGACGAAACACTATGGGCAGGTGGCATAATGCTTTTACATCCTGATTGCAAATGGACAGTGGTCACAACTTGCAGAAAAAGTGACCGAGATAGAGCAACTAAATTTTTTCGAGCGCTCGAACGTTTGAATGCAACCGGAGCAATGGGGGACCTCGATGATGGGCCTGAACAAACTCCACTATCTGAACGTAAAGTGCAGGAAACGATTGTTGATTTGCTTTCCTCTAAGAGATTTGACTTGATTATTACCCACGGGCTGTGGGGAGAATACACGCGGCATCTAAGGCACGAGGAAACAGGCAGGGCGGTTATGGCCTTGTGGAAAAGTGAGAATTTATTCGCCGAACAAATCTGGAGGTTTGCCTACGAGGACGGCGATGGAAAATATCTGCCTCGTGCGGTCGATGAGGCGGATTTTAAGATAAAACTGCCGGATGAAATCTGGGTAAGAAAATATGATATTATCACGAAAGTTTATGGTTTTAGCCCTGATAGTTTTGAAGCCCAAACAACGCCTCGACAGGAGGCCTTTAGGTGCTTCGGAGCGGATTATAAACTGAATGTTGTTTGAACAAGGGAGCATATAAAAATGAAAGTGCTTGTTTTATATGACTATCCACCGTCACCAGGTGGATTGGCTACTCAAGGCGACCTTCTGTTTAGGGGTCTTCGAGAAATGGGAATTGATGCACACGCAGTTAATTTTGAGGCGGCACAGGAAAAAGAGTGGTATTACAGATGGTTTGAGCCCGATATCGTCGTAGGAATTGGATACTGGGGACATGCCCCTCATTTGGTTTTGCACCCCCATAGATATGGAGTAACGCCGGTACCGTGGCTCGTAGTAGATGGATATATGGCAAATTATCAGGAAATATTTGAAGACCTGCCTTTGATACTCGTCACTTCTAACTGGGTCAAGAAGATATATATGCGCGACGGCCTCAGCGGAAAGAACATCCACGTGCTTCCTGTCGGCTGCGATACAGATGCTTTCATACCTCGCGATAAAGACGACCCGAAAGTCAGCTCAGTACGTGAAGCATTGGGCGTAGCACCGGACCAGATAATGGTTCTTACTGTGGGTGGAGATGCAGCTTCAAAAGGTGCTCAGGAGGTTATGCAAGCACTGGCAATTAATGACTTAAAAGCACCCGATTGGAAGTATGTGTGCAAGGTTTGGCCTCAACCCAGAACCGAACAACAAAACCTCGCAGACATGCACTTGGCCACTCACCTTGGAATTGAGAAAAACGTGGTATATACCACCAGCCGGGTCTCACGTAACTATATGCCATATCTTTTGGCAGCATGCGATATTTATGCAGCCCCCTCACGATTAGAAGGCTTTGGAATGATTCAGGTTGAGGCAAATGCCTGCGGAAAACCGGTCATAGGCATAAAAGCTATGGGTATGCTGGACACTTTAATTCACGGCAAGACTGCATTGTTGGCGTCGGTGGCACAAGAAATCAGATTGAGAGAGGCAATTGTGGGTGATGAATCCGGCTACAAACCCGGACACAAGGTAGTTTTTAAGAGACCCCGAATTGTTGATTATCGTGCCAGCGTACATGATATAGCCAACTACCTGATGGATTTGATGCAGAATCCGAGCCTTCGGAAAACGATGGGTGAGGAAGGTCGCAAGCACGTGGTAGAAGAATATGATTATCGTGTGATAGCCAAAAGATTTGTCGAGATTGTTACTGAAAAGCTTGGGATTTCATAATGGATAGGCACAGCAGGCAATTAGTTGAGAACGCCAAGCAAGCAGCTATTAAGGTACTGCTTCATAACGCACACGGACCGTATCGTGGTCTGCCGAGGGCCGCTGGATGGGGCTATCCCGAACCTTATACACGCGACCTGATGATATCCTCCTTGGGAATTCTGCTTTCTAAAAATAAAAAGCTGATTATGTCCTTGAGGAAAACACTGGAGACTGTCGCGCGGAACCAGAGCCGTTTAGGTCATATTCCCTCATTAGTTCACAATTCTGATGACCGCGGCTCAAGTGATTGTACCCCATTGTTTCTCATGGCTGTGGCGCTTTATCGAAAGGTAATAGGTGAGGATGATTTCCTGGAACATGCGGTTAAAAAAGCAATGCAATGGATGGAATATCAAAGCCCTTCTGACCGTGTTATGGTGGATCAGCTACCAACAAGTGATTGGCGAGACGAGCAGTGGGTTCTTGGATACGGCCTTTTTGTAAATACTATAGTTTATGTATATCTTCGGCTTCTTGGTCAACACGATCGCGCCTCTAAGCTTAAGGAGCAAATGGGCAGGTTTACCATAAAAGGAGACAGGCAAAATCGTCATGTGCGCGAAGGTTTAATGCTGAGATATAAACCGTATTATGCACTGTGGTCTTACAAAGTTTACACGAGCGAGCGTTTCGATTTGTTAGGAAATAGTCTGGCAATTCTTTCGGGAATTGCTTCTGCTTCGAGGGCGAATTCGCTCATCAAGTGGATCGAAATTGAGTGCGCGGCATTGAGGGAAGGTGAGCAACTTGCGGCCTATTTGCCGCCCAATCTTTTTCCATATATAAGACAGGGTGACCCCGACTGGATGCCCAGGTACAAAAAGTATAATCAGCCAGGCGAATATCATAATGGGGGTATCTGGCCGTTTATTTGCGGATTCTATGTGGCTGCTCTGGTTGCTGCTGGAAAGTACCAGCTTGCTGAAGAGAAGCTTACCGTACTTGCAGAACTTAATCGACCTGCACGTGTTGCTGATGTAGAATTCGGTTTTAATGAATGGTTACGTGCCCAGGATGGTACTCCACAAGGTCAGGACTGGCAGAGCTGGTCCGCAGCAATGTATCTGTATGCCGCTTATTGTGTAGAAACAAAGAGTACTCCATTTTTTGATGAGGTAAGGCCCAAACAGCCGAACGAATAGGAAGCTACTTGCGGCGTCGACCCTGTACTTGAAATTATATTGAGAACTGAGCGAAGATTTTGAGCTGTGGAATATATCGCATGATAGAATCTTAGCTCACGGTGAAAAGTGCATGAGGTCTTATATGGAAAAGTACGTATGTATCCACGGTCATTTTTATCAGCCACCACGGGAAAATCCCTGGCTGGAAGAGGTGGAAAGGCAGGATTCTGCTTACCCTTATCATGATTGGAACGACAAGATAACGCAAGAATGCTATCGGCAAAACGCCGCATCGCGAATACTAAGACCCGACAAGAAAATCATTAATATTGTCAACAACTACGCAAAGATTAGCTTTGACTTTGGGCCTACTCTGCTATCATGGCTGGAAAAAAATGCTCGTGACGTATATGAAAGCATAATAAAAGCGGACAAAGAAAGTCGAGATAATTTCTCGGGCCACGGCGCAGCTATAGCACAAGTTTACAACCATATCATAATGCCGCTTGCCAGTCGGCGTGACAAACAAACCGAGGTTATCTGGGGTATAAGCGATTTTGAACACCGTTTTGGGCGAAAGCCCGAAGGGATGTGGATACCTGAGACAGCGGTAGATATCGAAACGCTGGAGGTCCTGGCAGAGAACGACATTAAATTCACTGTGCTCGCGCCGCAACAAGCCCGGCGATACAAGAGAATCGACGAAAAGAATTGGAAGGACCTCAATGAGGAAGGGCCGGATATTACCCAGCCCTATCTTTGCCGTCTCCCGTCCGGCCGAACTATCAGTCTTTTTTTCCATCATGCACCGACCGCAGCAAATGTAGCTAACGGGCGATTATTGCAAAACGGTGAAATTTTCGCCCAGAAACTCTGTCAGATTTTTCTCGATAAGAGCGAAGCGGGCCAGTTAGTCCATATTGCGACAGATGGGGAAACGTATGGACATCACTATCGGTATGCGGATATGGCCTTGGCCTATTGTATTCACTATATTGAGGATAATAGACTGGCGAAAACTACTGTGTACGGAGAATACCTCGAAAAGTTTCCTGCAGCCTATGAAGTTGAGATTCGGGAAAACACATCATGGAGCTGCAGCCACGGTATCGAAAGGTGGCGAAGTAACTGCGGTTGTCACTATGGCAGGTATCCCTCAGGAGCACAACAGTGGCGGTCAACCTTAAGAGAAGCGATGGACCGGCTGAGAGACCGGCTTGCACAGGTTTACGAAAGCGTAATGAGTCAATACGTAACCGAGCCGTGGGATGTGAGAAATAGATACATCTCTGTTTTACATAATCGAGAAACCATGGAAAATTTTCTTTCCGGGGTGGCTCGTGAAGGATTAGCACACGAAGAAAAAGTGAGGGTTATGAAACTGCTTGAGATGCAAAGGCATTCCTTACTGATGTACACGAGCTGCGGGTGGTTCTTCGATGATATATCCGGGATAGAGGCGGTTCAGATATTGCAATATGCGTGCCGGGCTATGCAGCTTGGCAACGAGGTCAGCGGCAATGACTTCGAGCCTACTTTTAAGGACATCCTTGAAAAAGCACCGGTAAATGCCAAAGAATTTGCCAACGGTAAAGAAGTATACGAGATGCTTGCCAGGTCCTGTAGAGCTGATCTTAATCGTGTCGGAGCACATTTTGCCATCAGTTCCATTTTTGCCGAATATCCAGAGGAGGCAGACGTTTTTTGCTACTCCGCCAGCACAGAACAATACGACCGTTTGGAAGCAGGCATTCAGGTGCTGGCAACAGGTAGGGCAGCTATTCAGTCCAAAATAGTCCTGGAAAGGCATCCAATAGATTTTGCAGTCCTGCACTTTGGGGACCATAATCTGGTTGGCGGAGTTAATGCTCGAATGCCCGATGAGGCTTTTACCCGTCTTTGTGAAAACCTTAAGAAAGCTTTCAATAAAGGAGATACCACTGAGGTCATGCGTTTAATAAGTGTATCCTTTGGCGGCAACAATTATACACTGTGGCATCTTTTCAAGGATGAACAACGGCGAATTCTCTACGAACTGCTCGAGGCGGTCTGGAAAGAAATAGAGGCTTCTTTTAGACTTATATATGAACACAAATATTCAATCATGCAGGCGATGCGAAGCATGAATATGCCGCTTCCAAAGGTCCTTTCAACACCGGCTGAATTCATACTCAATCAGGATTTATGCAAAGCTATCCAGAATGACCAGGCCCGGCCGGAGCAACTCCAAAGGCTGGTCGAAGAGGCGGCAAGATTGTCACTAAAACTGGATGAGCCCATTTTGCATTATGAAACAAGCCGAAAAATTAATCATCTGATGACAGAACTGGAAGACTCACCTGGCAACATTCAGTTGCTTGAATTTTTGGAGGCGATTTTTAAAATCTTATCTCCGGTGATTTCGAACCTCGATTTGCAAACCTCTCAAAACGTTTTTTTCAGAATCACAAAGGGAACATATCAAAAAGTGAAGCAAAAAGCTGACTCGGGTGAACCTGCCGCGAAAAGATGGGTAGAACTTTTCCAGGGCCTGGCAAATTATATAGGTGTGGCAATATCGTGAGAACCTTACTGTTGGAAGAAGCGGTATTGCTATATTTTTGGTTCCCTTTTGTTCTTCTGCAGTGCGTTTGATGTGCTTGTTTGGGCTTAGAGCGAATCTAATGATAAGAAAACGAGTAAGTGGTATACTTCTGCATATATCTTCTCTGCCATCGCGTTATGGTATTGGTGACTTTGGTCCTGAGGCTTATAAATTCGTTGATTTCCTGGCTCAGGCGGGACAAAGTTACTGGCAAATCCTGCCTCTCGGCCCGGTTTCTTCCAAAGGCCATTATTCGCCATATAACAGTCTATCAGCCTTTGCGGGAAACACTCTTTTTATCAGCCCTGATTTACTATATGAACAAGGGTTGCTTACCAGAAAAGAGCTTGAAGACATACCCATCTTCCCAAAAACACAAGTGGACTATCGACGAGTGAGTGCTTTCAAGGAGAGGCTGCTAAATTCTGCTTTCGAACGATTCAAGAACATACAAAAAAAGCAAAACTATTTCGTATTTTGTGACGAGAATAAAAAATGGTTGGAGGATTTCGCTATATTTATCGCTTTGCAACGTCTCTATCGGACCCGACAGTGGTATGATTGGCCCATCGAAGGGGGGCTTGAGAAAGGCTGGCGTTGCCATCCCGGACTGAGGAATAGAAAAAAGAACATTCTTAAATCTCTGAGCTGCGAAATTCAGCGGATTATAGAACGAGAGAAATTTGCACAGTACATATTCTTCAAGCAATGGTTTCTCCTGAAACGTTATTGCAGACAGCACGGCATCAGGATTATCGGGGATATTCCCTTCTACGTAGATTACAACAGCTCGGACGTCTTGATTAATCCTGAAATCTTCAAATTAACGAAATCAAAAAAACCGGAGTTCGTCGCCGGTGTTCCTCCTGATTTTTTTAGTCGAACAGGACAATTATGGGGTAATCCTGTCTATGACTGGAAAATCCTGCAGAAGACCGGATACCAATGGTGGATACAGCGAATAAAACATAATTTGCGTTTGTTCGATATTGTACGCATTGACCATTTCAGGGGTTTTGTCGCCTATTGGCAAGTTCCTGCCGATAGCATAACTGCAATAAATGGTAGATGGGTTCGATGCCCAGCCGAAGATTTCTTCGACAAGTTATTAAAATACATTCCTTCCGAATCCATAATCGTGGAAGATTTGGGGTATATTACAGCAGATGTGAGAAATCTGATTGAAAAGCTCGGACTTACCGGTATGAGGGTTCTTTTGTTTGGCTTGAATGATGGACGAGCGAGTCCCCACAATCCTCAGAATTACATCGAGAACTGCGTGGTTTATACCGGCACGCACGACAACAATACCATAAGAGGCTGGTTCGAAAAGGAGGCCAAGCAGTCACAGAAGGTCAGGCTTCTTGAACGTTTTGCTCATAAAGTAGGCCAAAGCGAAATACATTGGGAGGTGGTTAGACTCGCAATGAACTCTGTAGCTAACATCGTTATTGTACCAATTCAGGATATTTTGGGCCTGGGTGCGGAGGCCCGGATGAATCGGCCGGCATCCGTTAGAGGCAATTGGAGATGGCGGCTTGCTCCCCGACAAATAAGGCGCTCGGTAGGCAAAAAACTCGCCAGACTAATGAAAGACTGCAAAAGAATATAGTCCTATTCATAACTTTTAGGGATTGTAAGCAATTGACGGTGTGGAAACGGTTCTTTCTTAAGGCCCTCGCTTGGCAGATTCCTGAATCATGAGGTCATTTGATTGCAAATGACAAAATCAAGAAAAAATTTCCTGCTGGGCTACTTTTGCTACTGAGCCCATTTGACTAATTCCGGATGCAGGTCCTGAATGGTTTCATTAGCAGGTTTGACCCTAACGTTAATCTGCTGTATTCCATAACCCTCTATGGGATGAGAGCATACGTATTGTGCAAGCGTACCTTTATTGTCTCTGAGCTCCATAGGTATCGTCTTAAATCCGATGTTACTATCATATATGTAGCACAACTCAACAGAAAACAGCTCTGTTGGACCCTGACCTAAGTCCAAAGTGCATTGCACTTGCAGGGTGTCAGATTCAAGTAGGTAGTCTCGTTTATCTACATTTGTTGAAAAATCCAGGAATTTGATACTCGGCCAGCGTTTTGTAACTTCCTGCTCCTGTCTTGTCGCTTCTCGTAGCTTCTGGAAATTATTATTGCATAAATCTTCATAGCAGTTTTTTGCCGGTATGTACAGGTTATTCACATACTCTTTCAAAACTCTATTCATATTAAATTTACGGCATACCGAGCAGATTGATTCTTTCATCATCGCCACCCATCCCATGGGGATTCCGTTCTCATTCCGGTTGTAAAAAAGCTCGGTTATTTCTTGCTCTAATAGGTCGTATATTTGATTGGCCTCTGCAGCTTCTTGCAGCTCAGACTGTTTGTAGAATTCACCGGCGGTTATGGCCCAGCCATTTTTGCCGTTGTAACCTTCAGGCCACCAGCCGTCCAGGACACTCAGATTCAGCACGCCGTTTATCGCTGCCTTTATCCCTGAAGTACCGCTGGCTTCGTTTTCTCTCATCGGCGTGTTCAACCAGACGTCGGCTCCGCAAATCAAATGTCTGGAAACATTAATATCATAGTTCTCAAGAAATATTACCCTATCCTCAAGCTGATAATTCCTGGCGAAATCAATTATCTCCTTTATCATTTTCTTACCGGCTGAATCTGCTGGGTGGGCTTTCCCGGCAAATATCAACTGCACAGGCTTTCTACTGTGCGTCAGAATCTTGCGCAGCCATTCTTTATCCTTGAGAATAAGCGTTGCGCGTTTGTAGTGCGCAAAGCGCCTGGCGAAAACAAGCGTCAAAAAGTCAGGATTAAGTAACTGTGTTAGTCTTGCTATCTTAGATGGGACATAACCTCTTGCAGCAAGGTCGTCGCGGAGTTTTTTTCGAATGAATGTAACAAGGCTTTGTTTATTCTTGCGGTGAGCTTCCCAGATTTCTTCGTCGCTTATATCCTTGAACCTTTCCCAGAACCGCTCGTTATCGCTGCAATGAATGTAGTCTGGGCTGATGTATCGATTGAGCAGTTCCATAATTGGCTGACTCAACCAAGAGCTATGAACGCCATTGGTTATGTATTGTATTGGAATTTCGAGTACCGGTCTCTCGGGGAATAGAGAAGCCCACATTCTTTGTGAAACGTTTCTGTGAAGTTTAGAAACCCCGTTAACATATCTTGCAAACCTGATGGCCAGTGCGGGCAACCAGAAGATGTCGCTGTTATTCTCGATGAACCCAAGGGCCAGAAGGTCATTGTATGGAATGTCTATGGTTTTGCTCTCCTTCTCGAGATACTTCTTGACCAGTTCGGCCTCGAAGTTTTCGTTGCCGGCGATGACAGGGGTGTGTGTGGTGAAGACCGTGGAGGCCCTTACTATCGCTTTTGCTTCGGAAAAGCTTAGTTTCTTCTCGGCTATTAGTTTCTGCAGTCTGGCGATGACCAGAAAAGCAGAGTGGCCCTCATTTATATTGTAGACTTTCGGCTCTATGTTCAAAAGCTCCAGGGCCTTCAGTCCTCCAAAGCCAAGAACTAACTCTTGTTGGAGCCGTTTTTCCCTATTAGCAACATAAAGCTCATGGGTTATGTCCCGCAAATCCGGCGGGTTTTCTTTAAGGTCGGTATCCAGCAGAATTAGCTTTCTCTTACCCACATCAATCTGCCACAATTTAACTTTAACGTCTTGGTCAAGTATCTTGACATTAATATATGCCTTTTCCCCATTTGAAGTCCGCACTTCTCGCATTGGAATGAGGTGGTTCTTAAACTCGATGAATAATTCTTCCTGTTGGCCGTTTAGGTTGATTCGCTGAGTAAAATATCCAAATTTGTAGATTAGCCCAACACCGACTACCGCGATGTCGAGGTCCGAAGCTGCCTTCAGGAAGTCACCCGACAAGATTCCTAATCCACCTCCGTAAATCGGGATGCATTCGTGCAGGCCGAACTCCGTGCCGAAATAGGCAATTATGTCATTTGGACCGAGACTTGAACTGCCCTTTTTATCTTCGTGCGTGTTGTGATATGTCATATAGCCCTGGAACTTTTCCCAGACTTTCTCCAGGTCGAACAGAAAGCTTTTGTCACCAGAAATCTCATCAATTTTGGCTCTGGGTAGTCTAACGAGGAATTCTACCGGATTGTGATTGACACTTCTAAACAGTTGTGGGTCTACTCTATAGAAAAGATTAATCGCTTCATAGTTCCACGTACACCACAGATTCTGTGACAGAAGGTAGAGTTTTTTCAGGTTCTCAGGATACTTGGGATAGACAAAAATATCTTTGAAAATCATATTCTCTCCAATCGCCAGGCTTTATGAAGAGCCATGCTTTACACCGATAAGCTGCCCGTATGTCAGGACAACCAATGATAACCTGCCCACTTAAACTTTTCAAATCACTACTTGTATAATTCCTCACAGGACTCCTGAGGAACTTGAAGATTGTGAGCGGGCTCCTTATTTTCGTTGGGGACAATGTGGCGGTCCCGATATTGGTGTGTTATTGTGCTGCGACAGCGGGAACTTAAATTGTCCAGCACATTCATAAAATTGATGTAGGCATCATAAGGGGAGTCATAGGGGTTGAAGTATTTGTGTACATCCCCGTCGGCAAAATATTTCGTGCACATGTAGTAGAAATGGTCCGATGTCTGCAGCTTTCGCCAATCATCGATGACGCCTTTGTCATTCGCCTTTTTAACCTTTTCTTCCAGCTTGTAGAGCTCATTCAAAGCATTTTCTTGCATTCGGTTACCCATCCACGCGGATAGGTCTCTTTCAATATCGGCCCAGCTCACTGTATAAGGAACGTCGACTACGTCGACAGAACTATAAGAAGCAACCACTTCACTGGGTGTCTTGAAATCGTTAGCTGGGTTCTTGAGAATCTCGTCAGGCAGATGCCGCATAAACTCAAATATACCGGTGTCCTGCCACTGGTGCTCGCCAAGAGTTTCATAATCCAGAAAGAGATTAACCACTGATTGACTGTTGCCGGCTGCGTTTATCCAGCTTGCGAATTTGTCGGCCGTAACAGGCCATTCGCTCCAATTCCTGTTGGAGAATCTAAATGCTATATCATCACTGAGCCGGTAATTCTTCAGTAAGAGCTTCAATTTATTAGTATTAGGGGGCCGATAAATGAAGTTTGGACTTCGATACCCGAGAATATGGTCGGCCCCTTCCGCCAATATCGCATCAAAACCACCAATACGCTCAATTAGGGTAGCAAGGTGGTTATTGTATATCAATTCGGTATTTCTAAAAATCCGCGGCATAAGGCCGAAAACCGATTGGATTGTCCGTCTGTGTATTTCTACCTGCTTGAAGAATTCTTCTTGAGAATACAAAGAACTCAAACTGTGGTAGTAAGTCTCACCGAGAAACTCAACACAGCCTGTGTCGGACAACATTTTAAATGTGGACAAAACATGCGGTGCGTATCGCTGAAGCTGCTCGAGCAAAACGCCGGTTATGCTGAAAGCGATTTTAAATCTGCCTGCGTACTTGTGTATCAGGTCCAGCAATAACAAATTCGAAGGCATGTAGCATTTTTCGCTGACCTTTTTACAGACCTGCTCATTTTTGAGGCCGTCAAAGTATACAGCGTCTTCATCGAAAATCGTGTAGTTTCGGAGCCTATAGGGTTGATGAACTTGAAAATAGAAGCACACCGAGGCCATCAGAAACTCCCTTTTTCAGCGGGGTACGGGGACAAAGCCAGCGTTTGCTCATATATATTAATAACTTTCGCTGCGGAGTCTTCCCACCTGAACTTGGAAATCTCTCTGTAACCATTTTCCTGAAGGCTTGTCTTCAAAGCGCCGTGTTTCAGCACAGCTATTATTTTGTTGGCCATCTGGTTTATGTCCCAGAAGTCTACCTTGAGGGCGTGAGTGAGCACTTCTGCAGCGCCGCTGTGCTTGCTTATTAGCACCGGGACTTGATGACTAAGGGCTTCGAGAGAAGCTATGCCAAACGGTTCGGAAACAGAAGGCATTACGTAAATGTCTGCCATTCGATATATCTTGGAGACGTCGGCACCTTGCAGGAAGCCGGTGAAAAGCACCTTGTGCCCGATACCCATCCAAGCAGCCATTTCGATAGCCCTGTGCATCATGTCACCGGTCCCGACCATAATAAACTTGACGTTTTCCACTTTTTCCAGGACTTTTTTTGCAGCCGCCAGAAAATATTCCGGGCCTTTTTGCATAGTAAGCCGGCCAAGGAACAGTACAACTCTTTCAGTTTTATCGGGTAAGCTCTGCCCGAGTTGAGAGTCAGAGTGGTTGTTAGGTTCAATAGCATTATATACTACCTCTACCTTTTCAGGCGAAATACCGTAACGACTGACTATTATGCTCTTAGTGTAATTGCTGACAGCTATAACTTTGTTGGCCTTATGCATGCCCTCCCGTTCAATGTCATATATTGTCTGGTTAACGTGCTCTCCACTGCGGTCAAATTCAGTTGAATGTATGTGGACGATTAAAGGTTTTGCTGATGCCTTTGCTATTGTGAGCCCCGCGGGAAATGTCATCCAGTCGTGGGCATGAACAATATCAAAATTTTCTACTGACGCGATTTCTGCTGCTTTGGCGGCGTATCTGTATACCTCCTGGTATATATTTTCTCCGTAGTTGTTGAATTCTTTTGACCCTCTATAGCGCCACACAGCAATAAGGTTCTCCTTGCGTCTTTGTGAAGCACTTTTGCTCCCAGCAGAGACGTAAGGTTTCAACGTAGAAGCGATTGTACGAAAAGTCACGTTCTCGAATTTACTGAGTTCTTCTATTTTAATTTCGCCTTGAGTGCTGGTTTTTCTGACGTGACCTGTGCTCTCACCTGCGCTGAGTTTAGGGAGAACAAAGGTGATATGTACTCCCAGGTGAGCCATCGCCTTAGTAAGTCCATAACAGGCCATACCCAGCCCGCCAGTGATGACTGGCGGAAACTCCCACCCTAGCATAAACGTTTTCACCTACTGCTCCTTTTTCAGGTTTCCTTTCCTTCAGCCAGAATCTTGCCTGGCATTACGAATCTGGCAGAACCGGAACAGCTCTATCCGTTGTACTCATGGTGGTTGCTAACCTATGCTAAGTATTCAGCGGGTATCGCGCTCCTAAGGATTAACATTATATCATATGGTAATGTTTGTTTAATACAAGGAATTTTTTGGGCTGAATTTAAATTTTTTTTAAAAAACAGACTTAGCAAAATCTTTGCTTTGTCTAAGACGATAATTTAACAGCAAGTTGTGGTAACTGACCCTAATTATTTTTTTGAACAGAGAATCCTGGCGGCCAAAGTCATGCTGGTCTTTTGTACGTTAATCGCTACTCGCTGCTTTGGTAAAAGCTGGTATTTCTGTCTATCTTATGATTTAGGTTGCTGAACTGGCGTTTGATGAAGGTCTCTGAAAAACAAGCCGTTGTGCATAAGGCACTAAGAAGAGAAAATTTGCCTCCAGATTACCAAAAAACCTTGCAAATTGGTAATAACCCGAGGTAGGGGGCATTTTGTAGCAAACCACAAAATTTGAATATATGGGATGTTTGGGCAATATGGCTACTATTCATCTGTAGATTTAGTAAGTATTTGTTAATTTTGGTTAATTTGGTAAAATAAGCTAATCTAAATTAGGTCATATTGCTTCCATTCCGAAATAAACTATAAAACCGGAGCCTCCCGTAGCGGTTATAATATGGGCTCGTTAAATGGCCCAAAGTTTTATGCGGTCGTTAAGAAACGCCACAATAACCTTTTTACAGGAGGCTCACAATGGATAAGTATATCGGATTCGACATAGATTTCTTCATAAACACCCCCAAAAAGCAAAATTTTGTTGACAGCACTATTGTATTATCAGAAATAAGCGATTATTTTTAATTAATAGATATAGCGGTCATGGGGGTATCGTGCCAGAGAGGTTGTAATCTCGCCGGAAAAATGCAAAGCTGGAAAAAAGAGCGAAATTAATCGAATTTAACTGTCGCAGTTACTGTGACATCGTAAGCGAAGAGACTCGAAGATGTGGTTCAAGGCAGATGATACATTAACAGAGGAGCAAACTCAGTCGGGCCTGAGCTATGTGATTAAAGATGGAATTGCATCTCAGGCGATGGGGATATTGACAGGGGGTGTTTTTTTGGTTGCGTTTGCCATTAAGCTCGGCGCCTCAAACTTGGTAATCGGTATGCTGGCGGCGATTGGCCCGTTAGCTCAATTGCTTCAACTACCCTCAATATTTCTGGTTGAGAAGATACGCAACAGACGGGCAATCGTTGTTGTGTTTACAACTATAAGTCGTCTATGCTGGCTGTTGATAGCCCTGATACCCTTCTTATTTGATGCCCAAATAGGGCTTGTAGTTTTATTGAGTGGGATGATAGCAGCTTCGGCTCTGGGGGCGATTTCAGGTTGTAGCTGGAATTCCTGGATGCGGGATTTAATACCAGAAAGCATATTAGGGTCATTTTTCTCGAAGCGGATGAGAATAGCTACGGGTATAGGGATAGCACTGAGTATAGTCGCTGCCGCTTATTTGGACTTATGGAAGAAGCTGCTGCCAAATTATGAGATACAGGGATATTCGATTCTTTTCTTGTTGGGTTTCGGAGCCGGTCTTCTCGGGGTTTATTTTCTTGCAAGGACTCCGGAGAGACGTATGCCTGTTCCTGAGCAGAAGGCCGGTATTTTAAGGTTCCTGGCTAAGCCGTTCAAGGACGAGAACTTCCGCAAGCTCATTGCGTTCATGTCCTCATGGAATTTTGCGGTCAATTTGGCTGGGCCGTTCTTTATGGTTTATATGCTCAAACGACTTGGGCTGAATATGTCGTTCATCATGGGGCTTTCAATAGTTAGTCAGGTTATGAACTTTGCATTTCTGAAAATCTGGGGCAGGTTTACGGACCGTTTCAGCAATAAGTCTGTACTTGCGATTTGTGGGCCCTTATTTATATTCTCTATTCTGGCGTGGACGTTCACAACAATGCCGGAGAAGTATTTTTTGACGATACCGCTTTTGATTGCGATACACGTTGTAATGGGTCTTTCTACAGCGGGTGTTTCTTTGGCTTCTGGCAATATCAGCCTGAAATTAGCGCCGAAGGGTCAGGCAACAGCCTATCTTGCGACTAATACTATTGTTAATTCGGTGGCGGCAGGAATAGCGCCTATTTTAGGCGGAAAGTTCGCCGATTTTTTTAGGGGTCGTCAACTTGAATGGATATTAAAATACGCCGGCCCTATAAACGAATTCAGCTTGCACATACTTAACCTTCAGCAATGGGATTTCTTCTTTGTACTGGCTTTTTTGATTGGTTTATATTCACTTCATCGGCTGGCCAAGGTAAAAGAGCAAGGCGAAGTGGAAGAAAAGGTGGTGATGAGCGAACTTTTTGCTGAGGTTAGCGGACAAGTACGACATCTATCATCCGTTTATGGTTTACGCCAGACAGTGAGTTTTCCATTTTCTATAATAAGAAGCATAACTGCTAAAATAACCGGCAATCGTCAAAATCAATCTGACTCAAATAGCGGTATAAAGCCGGATTGACATATTTTATGGAAAAGACAAAGATAAGAAGAGCGATGAAAATAATGCAAGATTTAGAGGGCTACCGTGTCAGATTGGAAAATTAGAGCAGCCGATTGCTTTGGAAAAAGGGGCCGACATTTATTTTACTCAGGAAGGGAATTAGGAATGAAAAAGGCGAAGTTCGCTATTATAATTCGGAGAGGATGTTAGGATGTTAAGGCTATGAAAGTATTAACGATAATTGCCGGACTCGGCGAGGTAGAGAAACCAGGCTGATTACGAGCAATCGCAGGAGTTTATCATGACTGTAATGCTATTTATTATTGTGCTGACCGCGTCGTTTATAATCGTGAGAGTAGGTGCAGTTGCATTTCAATTAACAGGTCTTGAGTGGTCTTTTGCCAAATTTCAGGCCTTATCATGTTTCAGCGGCACCGGTTTCACCACAAAAGAGGCCGAGTTGATTACAAGCCATCCACAAAGAAGACGTATCGCAACGATACTTATAGTTTTAGGCAACGCGGGTTTAGTTACGATGATAGCTACCGTTGCCAGTGCATTGAATCCACAGCAAACCTTGTGGTCCAAGCTGTCTGAGTCTTATCTGCCTGTTTCTATTCCACGTCATGCGGTACCATGGATTAACTTATTGATTATTGTGATTGCGGTCTATGTGATATACAAAATATTTACACATAAGAAAATTGCTACGAAGCTAACGAATTCCCTCAGAATGCGAATCATGAAAAGAGAATCTTTTAAGCCCGTATCTTTTGAAGAACTCCTTCTGTTGTCTGGAGGCTATGGCGTCTCTAAGATTGAGGTTTCCGAGGATTGCCCTTTGGTCAACAAAACACTTGCAGAATCGCAACTGCGGAAAGATGACATTACCGTACTGGCAATGGTCAGAGCGGACGGAATAATGCCCAATCCTTTAGCTGATACAAAAATTCTTGCAGGTGATGAGCTGGTATCTTTCGGAAAACTGGAAAACATAAGAAACCGATTCGGCGAGACAGGAAAAGTCAAATAAGAGGTAGAGATTTTCTATCTGATTGAGATACTAAAAGTGAATTTCTATAAAAACTGATATAGGAGAGATGATGTTTTCAGGTTCGGGCTTTTATACATGGATTATCTTGCCTTTGCTGATTTTTGCCGCGAGAGTCCTTGATGTCAGCATGGGAACAGTGCGTGTGATATTCATCTCGCGAGGATTCAAGTATTTGGCGCCGATTGTTGGTTTCTTTGAAATACTTATCTGGCTTCTTGCCATAGAACAAATAATGAAAAATCTCTCCAATCCTTTATGCTACATTGCTTACGCGGGGGGATTTGCTATGGGCAATTATGTCGGAATGTATATAGCCGATAAATTATCACTGGGAGTTGTGCTTATACGGGTAGTGACAACAAAAGACGCATTACCATTGGTAGAGTGTCTTAGGGCTGCCGACTACGGTGTTACCAGCATTGATGGGCACGGCGTATCAGGCGAAGTGAGAGTAGTTTTTACAATTGTTCCACGGCGAGAAATCGGCAACGTAGTGGAATTAATCAAGAAGTTTAATCCGAAGGCCTTTTATTCAGTAGAAGAGATTGGGTATGTAGAAAAAGGAATATTCCCGCCCAAAAAAATATGGTTTGACTACAGCTCATCGAATCTTTTTAGGCTGTTTCGGAAAGGAAAGTGAGATTTTGCGAAAAGTGTGTTGGAGATAATACTGTATGAAGGAGTGAGCTATGAAGGTAGGGATAGCTGCTGACCATGGAGGTTTTGAACTAAAGGAAAAATTGGCCAGGGGTCTGGGCTCCGCCGGGCACGAGGTGATGGATTTCGGTGCAAAGAAATTAAACAACGGTGACGATTACCCTGATTATGTAGTGCCTTTGGCCAGGGCCGTAGCTCGTGGAGATGTTGAACGCGGCATAGCTATATGCGGCAGCGGCGTAGGGGCCTGTATTATAGCCAATAAAGTGCCAGGCGTTCGTGCTTCATCAATTAACGATGCGTTCTCCGCTCATCAGGGTGTAGAGGACGACAATATGAACTTAATTTGCCTTGGGGGGCGTGTGGTCGGATACGAACTTGCTGGTGACTTGACGCGGATATTTTTGTCTGCCCAATTTAACGGCGCCGAGCGTCATAGGCGTCGATTGGCAAAAATTGCGATGCTGGAAAAGGAACTAACGGAGACACCTGACTTGCGCCAGAGGGTAGATTCCGCTGAAAAAGGGCACAGAGTCATAGTGTAAGGGCCTGAAGTCCAATAAATTCAAACCAAACCGAGCTGCCGTATTGCGTCCCCCGCGCCGCTGAGGTGAGCCAGAGTCATTTCCGAATACATGCGCGCGAGAACGACGCCGGGGGCATCGGCGCCGAAGGCGGCGAGGACGGCGTCGCGCACGCCTTCGCGCGAACGCGGCGGGTCGCTTTCACCACGCGAGACATCGACGTCGATTCCCGGCCAGATTTGAAGTTGGGTGCCCAGGGCTGCCGCGACCCATGTTTTGGTCTGGCGGTAAACGTAATCGGACGATAATCCCTTGGCGCGGATATCATCGTAGCTACCCTCAGAGAAGCCCATGATTCGATATTCGAAGGCGAGAACTTCGTCGCGGGAGAAATCCCGAAGATAGGTATTGTGGAGGGCATCGACATACTTGGCACAACGCGGCCCACCATCACTGTGGTAGGCGATAATCTTGACAAAATCGGAGTATTTGGCGAGTTCCTGGAGGTTCGCGGTCGCACGATAAAAGGGGTTGAACGAAATCGTATGAGGCAACGCCCAGCCGACGGGTAGAGCGGGCTTGATGGATTTGGCCTTGGCGTAAACGGTTTTGTATATCTCGCGGAGGCTGTCGTACCAAAACATGTCCCAGGCGAGGATTTCGGGGTAGCGAAGAAGAATCCGCCAGAAGGTAACGTAGTAGCCGTCGATGGGGCGGTGCCCTGTGCGGGCAGCCGCTGCGTAGTCTTCGAGGACGTGGTATCCTTCGCGAGCTCGTTCGACATTAATCCCCTGTTTTTTCCCTTTTTCGAGGCAGTATGGGCAGAAGCAGGCGATCTCGGTATTCTTCACGGCACCGGCCCCGCGGCTCAGGGAGAGCGCATTGCTCAGTGCGCCCCATCGCTCGGACCGCCAGAGCAGGCCGTCGATATCGTATGAGAGAACGCAGTCCTCGACCATCGCCAGCAGGTAAGAGCGGAAGTGAGGATTGTTGAAACAGACCTGGGGGAGCTTCCGGTCGTGCAAATCCCATTCTGACATTTGCTCGAACTGGGGGATATCTTCATGAATCTGGTCAGCCAGGAAGGGAATCGTTTTGATTCCACGCTTGCGGGCGGCGGGTATGACGGAAGCCAGCAGGTCAAAGTCCCCTTCGTCGGGTGCACGGACAACCTGGATATTGTCCTTGAACAGAGTTTCGCGGTAATATTTTGGGTGGAGGGTTGCATAGTAGCCGCCGTGGAATTTGGGACTGGGCTGTTGGCGCCCATGATCGACCGGCGGCCAGGCCCTTCCTGAGAGACCTTCCTTGTAGGAATAGACCATCGCAAAAAGCGTGTTGACGCACCCTCGCTCCTGGAGGGTGTCGAGGCACGCCTCAACTCCCTCGTCGACGAAAGAAGGAGCGCCGATCTGGATGCCGATTGTTTTGGAGGCAACTTTGTTTTTCGCTGGGGCAGCCGGCGATGGCATGACGCTGGTTCCCAGAGCGACAGCCGCCGCGAGTTCGCCTCCGGTCTTTAAAAATTCCCTGCGATTAATTGTCTTCATGGGTTTTGCTCCTATGCGGACAGGATATACTGGATAATTCAGTTAATCATGTCAAAAGATGAATTCTCATTCCTAAACGTGCCCATAATAGAGAAAGAGTTACCGACCGACTACAAGTGTAGCGCCACTTATAGCCAAATTAAACGCAACGAACGTGTCCCTGCCCTCTACGAGAAACGCACCGCTGCGAAAATCGCGCCGCGACATGACCTGGTGTATATCCTTGCCATTTATTTGAACGTGCTGCGCCGTCCAGTCGTGAAGCTTTAGCGTGAAGTTGTCCGTAGGAAATTTCGTCCTAACCTGGATAGTGCATTGCTGGTTATATGCATCATCTTCCACCCGCTGTTCGCTAAACTGGCGTGCCATCCAGTAGTGCCCAATCTCGCTGTTTTTCATCCACAGCGTCTTTGTCCTGTCGGGGTCATAGGCGTCCAGCCGTCTCTTGACCTCCTTTAGAACCTTGAACCCGACCTGCTCATTGGCGTAAAAGCAAGGCCAATGACCGACAAGGATACAGGGGCGTTCCGTTGCCAGCACAGCCGGCAGCCGTCCGCCCTGTAAATCTTTCGTAATGAACAAGTCCGGATTGGCTTGGTCGTAACCGGTCGCGCCAAACCAGTCGCCGGCGCAACCGACGATACTCGCAACGCCGATGCCCTTGTCTTTATCTGCGTGCCAGATCGGCACGTCGGGCAGCTCGTCATTCTTGAGCCATAAGAAATAAAATGGACGCTGATTATTATTCACACGCAAAGCCGCGTCGAGCACCGCCCGCGCATAGGCTTGCTCTTTGCTCTTGCCAAATGCACCGGGGCTTGTCACGCCCTCGCACGCAATGCCCACATTTTTGAGTAATTGCATCGCCGCCGCAATGTAGTCGGTCAGCAACTCTACTGGCGGATCCACCCACTCACGCTGCTCCCATTCTTCCGTGGGTTGCCAGGTCTTCAGGTCAACGACATGCGTGTGCGTGAGCATTTCGGGCGTCAGGTCGAAGTTCTTCCAGATGACCTCTTTCGTCACCCGCAGCCATTCTTTCAACTCGCCCGCAGGCAAGCCCGCCTGCCCAGAGCCCGCCTGCCCAGAGTCTTGTACGGCGGGCAGGTCTTGTACGGCGGGCAGGCCGGGGAATCCCTGGTCAATCCTTCCCACGCCGGCCGGGAATGGAACCATGCTGTACTTGCCTTTGATGCCTTGCTCGCCACACCACTGGCCCCACTGTTCAGCGAAGGAAGCGGGGATTGTATTCGGCATAAGGCTCAGTTTGTCGTAGTGCTTTTCCCAGCCCGATGGCGGTGAGTTTGGCTCGTGCTGCAGGCGCCAATCGTGCCGCTGTTTAATCCAGTAGTAGGCCATGTTGATAACTGGACACGAATCGTCGATGATTAGTGATAGTGGCGTACGCAGCAGCGGATTACAGACGGTAACACGCGCCGGCCTTTCGACGGCACGCACGTCGGTCAGCGTCAATTGAACACCGGCCGCTGTTGCGGCAGCAAGAAAACGACGGCGAGTCAATTCGTTACTCATGTTTGCCTTCCTTTCTGTCTATTGTGTAGTACAAAGCTAATCACAACGCATGAGGTCAGAGGTCAGAAGTCAGAAGACAGAGGTCAGAAGTCAGAGGTCAGAAGTATGTTTTCTGTCTTCTGTTTTCTTTCATCTGTCATCTGTCTTCTGTCTTACTTCCGCCGCACAACCTGATATTTTGTTATCCTTCATCTGTACTCTTGAAGAATACTTACCAATACACACGGCGGCGACCTGATTACCTTTGTTGGTGGAACGGATAACGTTGTTTTCAATAATAATGTCGTTAGTCCTTCCACCAATGTAAAATCCGTATGCTTCGAATGAGGGGCTTCCATTGTTTTCTATAATGTTATTTCGGAAGGTATTTCTGTGACCGCTGTTTTGTTCCGTTTCGTTACGGAAGTACACGGCGTGCTGGCTATTTTCGAAAACATGGTTATTCTCGAAGATGTTGTCAGTATCCTGATGGCCAATTGAAATCCCATATCTACCATTCGAATAAATGACATTATCTTTGAATATTCCATTCTGGACACGCCAGCAAAGAAATATACCATCATGCTTGTTATGATGACTTACACAGTTCTCTATGATGGTATGGTCGGAACCCGTTCCTGGATGAAAGCCAAGACCATTTCCATAGCAGGCTTCACAATTTCTTACTGTAATATTCTCAGTTATCTGCCAACTGAACGAATCCCCATTGAACTCATTGACCTTTACCCCTTCAATAAGACAACCCCGCGATTTATGAAGATAAATCCCGCCGCCTCGGCATCCATTGATGTAATCATTGGTGCTTTTGTTTCCTTCCACAACGAAGTGAGCAATCTGAACCCCTTCAACCCCAATCCCTTCCACGATGGAGAAGGCATTTGAAACTGTTCCGTTTTTGGAAGCGATATAGTCATTCACAGTGCGATTATCAAAAAAGATTACATTGCCGATAATGTCAGTAATCTTCGCTGTCGTAACATCCCACCCATTTTTATGCTCATCATCGAATAGCTGAATTCCCATTCCGACCTCAAAACCGTTCGCATCTTTCACAGTTGCCTTGAGCATTCCGTAATCTGCATCAACGATAAAGTTTGTCCTAAACCCATCGCATTTTTGCAATATAGTCTCCTTGCCCGAACCAACCAAGGCAGTGTTGCTGTATAGCCGAACAGGTGAAGTAATAAGAAACTTACCAGGACTTAACTTCACCAAACCGCCACCTCTTGTATTAATCGCATCCAGAGCGAGCTGAATGGCATCTGATGTATGTTCCTGTATATCAGCTTGCTGCCCGCCGACTGTAATGACCTGTCTCCTATGTTTAGGGTTCACCAATCCTTCAACTTTGGAATTTTCCTTCGCGAAAAGGCTCACCGAGAAAACAAGCAACAAAGCTGCCGCTGAAATCGTTTTGCAAAATAATGTACTTTTCATGGTTTTATGCCTCCCATCTGATAAACATTCCTTCACTACAAGAATTCTTTTATTCTTTGTCCAACACGCAATGCCTTACGGCCATCATAATACCCGAATCGGTCGGCCAAATCCACCCTGTTGTTGTAAAAGTTTAAGTGATGCTGTTTAGTCTTGCTTCGCGATCGCCCCGACATGGAACGACCGTTGCCAAGTTACCCTCTCTGAAAACGTGCTTTTCTTATGACATCTGGCTAAGAATCAGACAAAGGCCAGAAAAGGCTCTATTTAGGACTGATTCGTGCGAGGCTCAGTGCGCTGGTTCTTGTCAGGCTGGTGGGGCCGGCCCAAGAAATTTCGCAAGTGGAGCAGGTGACAATAGAATAGTAGAAACGCTTTTCGCGTGAGAGGGTACGGTATTATACGGATGCGAAAAAATATATGCGCTTTGCGGACTTTTATTGGGAAATCAGAATATCAGGGAATCAGGGTATAGGTTATCAGGTTATCAGGATATCAGGTTGGATATACAAAAGAGCGGCGACCGTGAGAAAGCGAGCAATCATCTCTCGATTGATTATCAGTAGACCTGTCAAGCGCACTTAATTTTTATGATTGGTATAAGGCTCGAACTGGTATAAAAGCATCAGCAGATTGCAGAAGTCAGATGACAGAAGTCAGAGGTCTCCTGTTTTCTGTCTCCTGTCTCCTGTTTTCTGTCTTCTGTCATCTGTCTTCTGCCATCAACCTCACCCCTCATATCTTGCTTCGCAAGAAGCAATGGGGGCCACTTCAACTGGCTTATGGCACTGGAGCTGAACGATACAGCCGAATATCGTCAAAGTATAATTTACCGCTGGCATTATTGCCATCGATGCCGATACCGAGCTTAGTGACATTCCGCAGGTTCAGGCCCAACGATGGAAGAGCAATATTCCACTGTTTCCATTGTGTTTTAGCTATGTCAGCCGGGTCACCATTATAGGCCACCTTGGAGCCGTCAATCTTCACGTACAACTGCCCGGTGTTGCCCGCAGTGCCATAGAAGAAAAGCACCAATGTCTGGCTGCCGGCTTTGGTCCAATTCTGCCCAACAGTAAAATTACGTTCGGCCTCTGAATATGCTGCGCCGGCGGTGTTGCTGTAGGCGAGCGGCATCGATTGCCTACCACCATGAATGATAGTTTGCTCTGCAAAAGGAGGGTTCTCATAACCAACGATAGAGCCGTTTGCCGGGATGCCGTAACCATCCAGCCATACATTAAATATCCTGTTGCTCTCGGGGTAAATGGTGTCAATATCGTTGTAGGACTCAAAATCGTCAATGACAAAATATTCTTGTGTCGTAAAGTCCCAGAGGTCGCCCTGCCATGTTGTGGGCGTCTTGGCTTCATTGACCTCATCGACCCGCCAGTAGTAAGTCTTGCTTAGATCGAGGGACAATGGACCATAGCTGGCCTTGGTCACGGTAGTAGCAGGTACCGTACCATCTATCACAGCCTGCTGGTCGGCGCTAAAATACACATTGTGCTTGGCTGCCTCTCTTCCGGCTCTGAAACCAAGTGTCACATCAATAGGCATATCTATCGTACCAATAGAGACATCTGTTTTACCGTCAGCCGGCCTGGGTTCTCTCGCCTGGACAGGTATGTAGAAGAAGCGTACCTCACTGAGACCATATTGGGTCATAATGCCTCCCCAGTTGCTGTTAGCTGTCAGCCTGACGTACTTTGCACCTACGCCCGTAAAATCAATAGTTGTATTATGAGCGTAACCGGTTGCGCCAGGCGCCCGGGCAAACTGGTGAGTGGTACCCAATGTCGTGTAATCGGTGCCGTTGGTCGAATAGTCGATGGTAACATCCTTGAATCCGAAACCGAGAAAAGACTCAACCGTTTGATTAGAGTTCCATACCCACATCTGGTGCAGTTTATAAACCTTGTCGAATTCATATTCAATCCAGGCCCCTAATGGTTCGGGGCTGCTGAGCCACATATCTTTCTCTTTGTTAGAGTGCAGGTCATTATCATCCAGACCTGAGTCGTTGATGGTATTTTCAGGCCCCATTTTTGCTTGGCTTGCACTGGAAGCTGTGGCGGTTACGTTCTCGACTTGATAAGCAAATGGCTCGGTCGTAAAACTCCAGACATCACCTTTGTAAACCGTATAGTCTGGCGGGCCGTTGACCTCATCGACGCGCCAGTAGTAAGTCACGCTGAAATTAAGGCGTCCCGGAGTATAGCTGTTGGCATCATTGGCGATGCCGCCGACGCCGTTGTTGACGTTGTTGAAATTCTCACTAAGGTAAATTTTGTGCCCATTGGTTGGGGGCGTGAATTCCCCCGGTGCCCAGCTAAGAACCACATCTCTTGTCACATCTGTCGCACCGTCGGCAGGAGCGGCGTTAAATGCTTTTGTTCGGGCGCCACGCAGGCTTTCGGGAGGGCCTTCGTTTGTCGGTATGTAATCTGGGTTGGTGGTCAAAACGATTTTATCAAACCCCCACCCGGCCTCACACATCCATACGTTAATTGTGTGGAGGCCAGTGCTGTTGACTTCGACAGTCGCCCGCCCGAGGCCACCCGTCCTGGTATTGGTCCACTTCCACGTAAAGTCGGGATCGCCGGTCTTGACGTGGTGGGACGTTGAGACAGGCCCGTCGAGGCCGCAATGAACACATTCATCGTTGCTGCCAAACCTGTAACCACGGACCCAGACATAGTGAGTGCCGGTCTTTACAAAGTTTGTCTCGAAGTCCAAACGTGGACTGCCTTCGACGTAATCGCTGTGGCGGCCGCCGCCGTCGTCCGGAAGATTCCGCATGTAACCGGTACCGGAAAAGCCGGGCATGTCTGCCAAAAACCGCCACTCGTAGCTATCCTGAGTTGTGTTCTTATCGAAGTGCTCAGCTTCCACCGACACGATACCATCTGGCCCCGGATCCTGCCGGAGTGGGGCTGCATTCGCCACACTCAAAATCAGGCTCAGCATCAAAACAAAAGAAATTAAGAGAATTAATTTCTGACGCATATTAGTCCTCCTTTAAAAAGAGCCAAAATAACCGTGCTTTGGCCAAATTCGCGACGTACCAAAATCGCACTATCCCGTTGCTTCGTCTTGCGCCTGCACCAGCGTCACCGCAGGTGCGAGAAAAGCAAAACAACGGGGCCTTTATCCTCACCGTCTTCATCCATATCAAAACGGCTTGTCAAACGGCTTTGTCCTGCCGGAAAGCCAACCAACCTCACCTTCCGATAGAGAATAGTTGTAGAAGCGGGCATCGTCAACCACGCCGGTATAGAAGTCGCTGGGCGTAACGTTGTCCCACTCCTGTCCTATTGACCACCGTGTTACCGTGCTTAAACTAAAGCCCGATGAATACGTGCCTCGCAAAAATCCATCGACGTATACATATCCAGTGGCCCCGTCCCTGACATACGTCAAAAGATGCCATTGGTCGTCATTGACAGCAGGTGGGAACATTGTGTCGCCACCATCATTCACGTATGGATTGCCACCAGAAATGCCAATCATCAAAGGATGACCGCTGGTACTATCATTAGCTGCAATCACGTTGCCCTCAGTGCTCTGCGTGGTTTTGACCCAGATACTGATTGTAATATTGGTGCTCGTTATGTCGTTCACTATGCCATCGATAGCAACATAATCGCTGCCGTCGAGGTTTATGGCGTTCGTGCCTACCTTACCGGCTACGAAGGTCGGATTACCACCAAGCGTGCCGTGGTTATTCTTACCGGAAGAGTCCTGCGCGTTGCCGTCAAACTTCCAGTGCCCAATCAGACGAGTGTCATCGGGAGCGGACGGGGTGAGCAACACACGCGTATAAGGATACAGCCTGATATCGTCAAAGTACAATTTACCGGCGGCACCATTGCCATCAATCCCGACAGCAAGCTTGGTTATCCTCTGCAGGTTCACGCCAACCGTTGCAAGGTTGATATTCCATGCTTGCCAGCCTGTTAGCGCTAAGTTACCGGGGTCACCATCGTATGTAACTTTGGTGCCGTTTATCTTTACGTACAACTGCCCGGTATTGCCCGAAACGCCGCAGAAAAACAACGCCAGGGACTTAACGCCAGATTCGGTCCAGTTCTGCGGAGCTGCGAAAGTGCGTTCTGCCTCTGAATATGTTTTGCCGGCTGTGTTGCTGTAGGCGAGCGGCATCGACTGCTTACCGCCGTGAACGATATTTTGCTCTGCAAAAGGAGGGTTCTCATAACCAATGATAGAGCCGTTTGTCGTGGTGCCGTATCCGTCTATCCACGTGTTATATATCCTTTTGCTCTTGGGGTCAGTGGTTTCGAGGTCATTGTAGCTCTCGAAATCGTCCACGACGATATGGTCGCTTGTCGTAAAGGTCCAGATGTTACTTGGCCAGGTGGTTGGAATCTCGGCTTCATTGACCTCATCGACCCGCCAGTAATGAGTCTTGCCTAAATCGAGAGACAGGAGACCATGTCTGGCCTCAGTCACGGTAGCGACAGGGGCAGTACCGCCTATCACAGCCTGCTCGTCGGAACTGACGTACACGTTGTGCTTAGCTGCCTCTCTTCCTGCTTTCCAGCTAAGGACCACATCAGGATTCACACCTGTTGCCCCGGAATCCGGGTAGGGTTTTGTTGCATTCACAGGTATATAGAAGAAGCGAACCTCACTGAGACCATATTGGGGCATGATGCCTCCCCAGTTGCTCTTAGCTGTGAGCCTGACGTACTTAGCTGCCGTGCCGCCAAAATCAACAGTAGTATTGTGTGCATAGTCCGCCGCTCCAGGCGCGCGTACAAATTCGTGAGTTGTACCCAATGTTGTATAGTCGATGCCATTGGTCGAATACTCGATAGTAACATCCTTTAGCCCGAACCCGACAAAGGGCTCAATCATTTGATTAGAGTTCCATACCCACATCTCGTGGAGTTTGTAAACCTTGTCGAACTCATATTTGATCCAGGCCCCCAACGGTTCAATGCTGCTAAGCCACATAGTCGTCTCATCTGTCGAGTGAAGGTCGTTAGCATCCATTCCCGAACCGTTAATGGTATTTTCGGGACCCATATCTGCCTGTTGTGCACTGGAAGCTGTTGCGGTAACGTTCTCGATAGGATAAGCAAGTAGCTCGGTCGTAAAACTCCAGACATTACCTTTGTATACGGTATAGTCCGGCGGGCCACCGACCTCATCGACGCGCCAGGAGTAAGTAGTGCCGAAATTAAGGCGTCCAGGAGAATAGCTGTTGGCATCCTGGGTTATACCGCCGACGCCGTCGTTGACGTCGTTGAAGTTCTCACTAAAGTAGACCTTGTGCCCGTTGACCGGCGCCGCAAAATCTCCCGGCGTCCAGCCAACAATCACATCTCGTGGGACATCTATCGCTCCATCAGCGGGGCTGGGCCGCGTAGCCCTTGAAACAGTTGTAGTATATTCTATGTGCAGAAACGGCGCGCCCGACGAGTCACCACCGTAAGACTCAGCAACACGCTTGCCTTTCGAGGGATTAGCCGGGTTGTCGCGAATTATCAGCACCAGAGCATTGCCTGCGACCCAACCGGGCTGGTTGACTATCTCCTCGATGACAGCGGCGATGTTCGAGGTCTTATGTTTATCACCTTCCTTAGTCCAATGTTCCGGCTCCCATATCGCCTGCGCTGTGGTTCTGGGCTGTCTGTTGGCAATTTCAGAGGGGGTCGAAGTAGTAAACGTAGGTGGATTGGGATTCAATTCACCTTCGATGATGACATTAACGTACGTCGTGCCCTCACCGATTTCATCCACCTGGAACTCGATCCAAGCATCAATGATGGTGGCACCATTGGGAACATCGACTTTCTCCCAGCGGATACCTACTAATTGCTTATCGCCCATACCCGCGTCTTCATAGGGCATCTCAAGGTCACTGCTGCTGCCTTCGGGAGTTCCACTGGGGTCCAACTCTTCGGTATCGTCAGTATCCTTGTTGACCCGGCCCTCCCACACATCGCCAAGCGCCACATTTGTACCGGCCAGAGCCAGTACCAAAATAAGAGAAGTTAAATAGAGCAATTTCGTAGACATAATATTCCTCCTTCAAAAGAGTTAATGTAATTTAGGTTTGGCAACACATACAAAAAACTCTATGTTTTCGACAGGCAATTAACATCCTAAGGTATGCAAATCGAAAATATTTCACGATTTGAGGCTACCTCCTTCCTTCTAAAAACTCAATATTAGCTGTTAATTGATATGTAAAATGTCTTCACTGCGGAGCACAAAATTCTCATTTAAAACTTGGCGCCTCGCAAAATACGCATTAGCTCCTCCTCTATTGAAAACATGAAAGAATTGCACCCGCTGGATGAACTCAAAGCCACAGATGCCCGACTGCCTAGGCACAAGCTTCTATAATATTATCTATATCAGATTATCTACCTTATCATCAAGGAAAATTTGTGAAAATTGCAATCGTTCAGTTACGAGTGGGTTAATTCTCCATTGCTGATTAGGCTTGAATGTGAGTTAAATCCCTATTTTTCACCACCGAGCTAAGGATTTCTTGCCTCTTCTTTGTATTCTGGCAAATGGGCAGAATTGGGGCTGTTCATAGAGGTGCTGATGAAGAGAAGGTCAACGAAGTTTGAAAAAACAGTAAAGGAGTCATTGTTTCCAAGTTTTATGGAAATTGACATTAAATCCGTAAAGATAAGCCTTTTTTACGACTGGCCGAGAATCGGGCGATAGCTAAAAAAGCCCCCAAAGGGCAGGCCTTGGAGCGTGCACACCGGCTATTATATGCTGTCAGGAGCGGTCCAAGATGATTGCGAGAGGTCTTCAGCCTTCGCTGTGTTTGTATCTGAGCAGCCCAAAGGATTACCCCACTCGTAACTGACCGGCTTATAATGTTATAAAAATTGTCTTATTTTTTTGTTGATTATATAGCATAGAGGGTGTAAAATTGGGTAGTTAATATACGGGTTATCTTGTATAATGAGAGCAAGACCCCCAAATGGAGGGCGGTGCGTAGATAATAAAGAGGTATTTTAATGTAGTTATAAGGAGGTGAAACATGGTTCAGCGAAACGGTTTTACACTCATCGAGCTACTGGTCGTTATTGCGATTATTGCCGTCTTGATGGCTATTTTAATGCCCGCCCTCAACATTGCGCGTGAACAGGCGCGGGGAGTTGCATGTACCTCGAACCAGAAGACCCTTACTCTGGCCTACATCATGTATGCCGGCGAGAACGATGACATTGTTTGTGGGGGCCATGCGCAGGTCAACATAGTTAATGGTGTGCCGCCGTGGGTTATGCCACCCCTTGATTACTCAGGAAAGACCATTGTTCCTATGTCCTCTTCTGGACAGGCGGTTACCCGCGAGCAACGGTACAATGGACTGAGGGAAGGGGTCCTATTCAAATACGTGAAAGATGTGACTGCCTATCATTGTCCGGGTGACAATCGAATAATAAGGGGGACAAGTCTGGGCAATGGGCCGGCATATCAGATTTACCGCAGCTACTCTCTCTCGGATTATATGCGGGCAACAAACTCTACCGATCAGAGGATGTTGTCCAGTTTCAAAAGCCAGGCTACCAAGATGCTCTTCGTAGAGGAGATATACGACGGCTCTGCAGGCAACTTTAATCATGATGGATGGTCGTATGAGCCGGGTATCGGCAGTATGTGGGATCCCTTAGGCGTCTTTCACAGCAACGCCTGCACATTTAGTTTCATGGATGGTCACGCAGAACGCAAGAAGTGGGCGGACAAGCGGACCATTATTTACTGTACAAGTCGAGGAGAAGCTGCGGCCAGGGGTTTTGGCAAGGGACAGAAGTTCAATCCACCTAACATTGACCTGGAGTGGCTTGACACACACTACCCGGGTAAACAACGATTTGCTCAATAGTCATGTGGTTTGTCTTCACAAATGTAAGGGATTGTTTGAGGCCCTTCTGGCAAAATGCAGATTGATGCCTGCCGGCCATACTTTTGAAGTAACCGCTCAACCGTGGTTTCTATATTGCGGCAAGGTTCAAGCAGAGCATCTCTTATTTGCTCATCACTCAGATTTTCGCTGTATAAATACACATCTGCTTTTTGAGAGATTAGGGCCTGAATTTGTGCCTGCCACATGTCCTGCCTGAAAAAACCTGGGGCGCGAATAGTCGCAAGCAGCGCATCGGTGTTTTCTGCATCGAGTAATAACCTGCCGTATTCGCCGTGTTCGGGTATACCATCCCAGCAATCGGCAGCCGTTATTATGCTACCTCCCTTCCTGGCAATCTGCGAGGCTGCGCTCATTCCCTTGACCGACTGGTAGAGGTTGAGGTCAAGTGGGTATCCTGAATTGCTGGTGATTACAATGTCATAAGGCTCTTTTACCGGAATCATTGCATTTTCCTTCACGAACGAGCAGCCTTGTTCGTGAGATTTCTTAATGTCCCCTGCAAATACTTTTGTGATTTGCTTGTTTTTATTGAGTGTTACATTAAGCAAAAATGAAGGAGGTGCCATCGATACCGCTTCGCAAATCTCCTCCCAGATGGGGTTGCCATGCGTTATACCCCAGCTTGCCATTGGGTTGTCTATGTTCTTTGCACTATGGTTTCTGAGCACCGTTTCCAAAAGGGCAAGGCCTGGCATGCAGGCTTTACCGCCACCTGAAAAGCCAGCGAAGAAATGCGGCTCTATGAATCCCGTTAGAATTCGCATGTCGCATTCGACGTACTCTCTGTGAATCCAGATGTCATTTCCGGTCCTGGTTGTTCCCACAAGCACGTGTGAATCTGGGTCTTGTGCATCATTCTGAATAATCCGATATCTACCCACTATTTTATCGCCCAGCATCGCTCGAAGTTCCGCTTTTGTATTGGCTCTGTGGGTTCCAGTTGCATTCAACAGAACTATCCGGTCGTCGGGCAAATGATTAAGCTCATCCAGCAAGATAGGCAAAATGGTCCGGTAAGGAGTTGGACGTGTGATATCATTAAAGACAATGCCAACTTTGTCGGAGGATTTTACTAAATTTTTTAAAGGGTCTGAGGCAATGGGCTGACGTAGAGCATCCCGCACTGCCTTAGCTTGAGCTGCAAGACCATGTACATACTTGGGCTCCACAACCTCCACATTCAAATCATCCGGCAGGCGGACGCGTAAACCTTTTTTGCCATACGCCAGTTGTATCTCCACTGCAATATCCTATCAGTCTGGGCCTGCCCTCACGGTTTGCTGCCCGCCGCCTCGACTCGCTTCTGAAGGCGCGGCGGCAGGCGCAAGCCAGCAGCGGGGGGTCAAGAGCAGGCCACATTCTTAATCCTCGTGAGATTGCCGTATCGTGCGGCCTCTAATATCGGCCTCATATACTCGTCCACCATCTCTGCGGACAGCGGCACAGGCATATTCTGCAATTTCATTTTGAGCTGTGGGTTCTTCGCAGCCGTCAACGCACGGTCGATATGCTCCTGGCTGAATCCTTCAACCTCACTAAGCCGGGTGGGAAAGCCAATCCTTCGAGACAATTCAAACATTGCTTCAGCCACAGCGATACCTAAGTTTCTGCCTTGCAGATTTTCAATGTTGGCTTCTGTCAAGCCCGCCTCTTGATAGATTTTGCCGACAAGCCGTAGCGGCTTTTGAATGGCTGGAGCAAAAAAGACAGTGTAGTAAGGATTCATAATAGCGCAGGCCCGGCCGTGAGTAAGTATATCCACAAGGGAGAAACTGGTCAGGTGACCACCGTTGGTTCCGCCAATCATAATGGAATATCCACCCAGATCCGTAGCCAAGCAGAGTGCGTTCCGAGCTTCTTTATCTTTCGGTTTCTCGATAATTCTTGGCAGGTATTTGACCACCAGAGCAATGCAAGTACCTGCTATTTCTTCCATTTCGCCACAAATTGGTTTACCAACAGCACCAAACAAAACCTCAAGGGCATGGGCGACGCCATCCAATGCACCATCAACAGTCAGGTTTTTCGGTGCATCGTAGGTCACTTCATAATCAAAGACAGGATAAGCAGGAACAATTGCCTCATCGACAATCAGTTTTTTTTGACCTCTTAAAACGTCTGTGATGTTCGAGTACTTGGTCAGGTGAGCAGCAGAGCTTGCGGCTGTTTGAATAGCAACATGTGGTGTTAAAGTCCTACCGCTTTGGGTAAGATGTTTGCTGACAAGTCCGGTTCCAAAATAATCGTCGATTTGGCCACCTAAAGTGCGAAGGACTTCGGCAGCTTTGGTTGCATCAATCGTACTGCCGCCACCAAAGCTAATCACTACAGTCGGCTCGGCGGTCTTTAGCTGGTCGGTAATGCGAAACAGGTCCTCTCGCGGACAATTTGGTCTTGCGCCCTTGATTACTTCCACAAGCTCGACCTCTGACTGGGAAAGCGAATCACTTATGATTTGCACAAAATGGTCACTGCCGTCGAATGTGTCACGTACTAATGCAGCTCTATCCCCTGCATCAGCAACCACCTTGCCGACACTTGAAAGAACTCCCGTACCGAACAAATATGAATCACCTTTGAACCGGCGCAATAGAGCCCGTGCCTTGTCAAAACACCGATTTGGTCCCTTTTTTGAATACATCTCTTTATAGCTGGTTACGCAAGATTCATATTTTTGAGGATTTGCTTTAATTCTTCCTTCTTTTCCTGGCTCAGGCCTTTTATCGGGGCCCGAGCTGGGCCAGCATCGATACCGATAATTTTCAGGGCCTCTTTAATCACTACTGGGAAAGTGCCCAGGTCGAAAGCAATTCGCAGAGGGGCCAGAGCTCTCTGAGCCTGTTTTGCTTTTTCGAAATCACCTTCAACAAAGTAATCATAGATGCTCGCTACGAGCTTTGGAGCAACGTTTGCACTGGCTGCAATTGAACCATAACCTCCGTACATAAGTGTGGCTAAAATGAGCGTATCTCTGCCGGCCAGCACGTAAAATTCTTTATCGAGCGTGCTTCTTATATATTCGTCAGTCAAAGTCATATCACCACTGCTGTCCTTAATGCCGACAATATTCTCTATATCAGCTAACCGCTCTACGAGGGACACTGAGAGAGTGACACCAGCTCTCGCCGGGTTGCTATAAAGTAAGATGGGCAGTTTTGTGGCCTTTGCAATCGCTTTGTAATGCTCGTAAAGCTCATCCTGCGATGGTTTTATGAAATAGGGAGTAATGATTGATACTGCATCTACGCCGGCTTTTTCAGCAATCTCATTGAGTTCGATAACCTCACGGGTGGTTACTGCACCTGTACCGGCATAGACCGGGACCCTCCCGGCAACTTGGTCAACAGTAATTTCCATTACGCTTTTCTTCTCTTGCCTGCTGAGAGAAAAAAACTCTCCCTGGCTACCTACTACAAAAAGACCGTGTACTCCATTGTCAACGAGGTAATCAATTAACGTCCGAAGGGCCTTCTCATTGATATGCTCGTTTTCACTGAAGGGCGTTACTACTGCTGGCAAAATACCTTTTGGAACAAAAGTCATTTTTTATTCTCCTTAAATTGGATTTCATTTATCTGGCTGCGGCTCGGCGCTTCGCCGAGACAAGTCCGCCCGCGGCGGATTAAAGTTTCCCGTACTTTTTGAGCAACTCTATATTGGCAATATACTGTGGCCTGCGTTCTTGCAGGACATCTATTACCCCTTGTGCAGCTCCGGTGGCCATCCGGACAACACATTCAGCGGTAAGAGCTGACATATGGGGAGAAAGAAGAATGTTTTCTAATCCGAGAAGAGGATTGTCTTCCTCCGGCGGCTCATTTACAAAGACATCGGTAGCTGCCCCCTTGATCCACCCATCCCTTAAAGCAATTGCCAGTGCTTTTTCATCCCAGAGCGGACCGCGCGCCATATTGATAATAAAAGCTGTTGGTTTCATCATTCTCAGCTCTTTGGCTCCAATAAGACCTCGGGTCTCGGGATTAAGAGGAGCGTGGATGCTGACAAAGTCCGATTCTTTAAGCAATGTAGGAAGGTCCGTCAATTCCACTGCTGCCTGTTGAGCTTTCTCCTGGCTCAGATAGGGGTCATATACAAGGATTTTCATGTTGAAGGCAGCTTTACATTTTCCCGCGACAGTGGAACCAATTTTTCCAAACCCCAGTATCCCCAATACCTTGCCGTCGACGTCGATACTGGAAAACTCTTCTCTTATTTTGAAGCGGCCCGTTCGAGTAGCCTGGTCGATAGATTTCAGTTTTTTAGCCAGAGCCAAAATAAAGCTGATAGTGTGTTCCGCTACTGAAGTTTGATTTGCATAGGGCGTATGAACCACATAAATTGCTCGCTTGGAAGCCTCTACAAGGTCGATATTATCGACTCCGGTACCGTGTCGACCAATAACCTGCAGTTTATCAGCTTTCTCAATAATCTGCTTTGGAAAGGGGGCGGTGCGGACAATCACTCCATCGATTCCTTTTATCTGGTTGGCCACCTTTTGCGGCTCAGGACTTGAAGCGAAGAGCACCTCAAATCCTGCTTCTTTAAGCATATTTACACCATTGTCATGAATCGGTTGAACTAACAACACTCGCTTTGCGTTCATAAGCCCTCGTCAGATAAGTTTTGGAATAGTTATAATCGGCTCTAGTGTCACTGGAAATTTTGAATGGAGAGCAAGAATATACATATTTCGTCATGTAAGCAGAAGATTCAATCCCTTAACAAAAATAAGCCATAGAACAATAGTCGCAGAAAAGGCAAAAACAACGCTATACAGAAAATCTCTGAGCTTTCTATGACTACTAATCACCAGATAGCCTAAAATAACGAAAACAATGGTCGAAAAGATAAAACCAATGCGGGATAAGAGCAGGCTATATAGAACAAGCAAAACAACATACGAAACGACGTTGCCTGGATTATTTATTTGAATTTTCTTACTCTCGGCTGGCTTCAAGAATGAGCTAATAGCCAAAGCCATGCCAAATAAGGTGAGCATTACTGCTCCTAATTTAGGAAAAAAGGGAGAGTCTAAGGCATCGTAGCCGAGTTTACCAACAGACCTGGTAACTTCAACATAAAGGATAATTCCAACTCCAGTAATCACCAAGCCGCATATCGCATCTTTATTCAATCTCATCTTTATTTCCTACAGGGAGCAAGAGGTGATGGCAAACAATAAAATCACCAACTCTTTAGGTCTTATTGATGTTTGAATAAGTAATGGAACAAATATAAATATACTGTCACTCCTGCGAAAGCAGGAGTCCAGAAAACGCTTATAAAACGGCTGGATTCCCGCTTTCGCGGGAATGACATTTTTGTCTCATCTGCACAGAATGTTCCATTTAATATTCAAAAGACAATAATTTTTTCTTTATTTGCGTCTACGTTTCGGTTCAAGGCCTGCAACTCGAGCAAGGTAATAATATCTTGCATCTTGTTTGAAAAGCTCCTTTGTAAAGGCATTTTGGTTCTTATATGCTGGAAGAGCAAAGGCTTTTTCCGCCAACTCTTTCAAACACTCTTTATCTTTCAGAACCTGCTCGATTGCCTCTGAAAATTTTCTTACGATATTTTCCGGTGTTCCCGGCGGCATATAGAATCCCATATACTGAGTAAAATCCGCGTCGATTCCCTCCTCAAGTGCTGTGGGAACATCGGGCAAAAAGGGGTCTCTTTCCGCTGACAGGACCGAAAGAACCTTCAAATCTCCGGATTTGAGAAAGGAAATAACAGAAGAAAGAGCAACGGGGGTCAAATCCACGTGACCACCGAGGATTTTGGCAATGCGATCCGTATCGCCACCGGTGCTTGCAGTAAGAATGAAAGCGTTGTCGGTCTCAATCAACATAGGGATGACCTGGAAGTGGCTTGTGGCTCCTATCTCAGCGCCCAAACGAATCCGCTTGCGATTTTTCTTTGCATCTTCGATAGCATCTTTCAAATTATTCCATTGAGCATCTGCTCTGGCAATTATAACTCGGCCGGTCTGAAGGCCAAGGCATACGGGAGTCAAGTCATCAAAGTTGAAATCAGCCACGCCAGTGTGATAGCTGGTTATTATGGATTGGTTAATCCAGAGGACAGTATAACCATCGGGTTTGGATTTGAGCACCTCTCTTGAACCGATGCTTCCAGCTCCACCGATAATATTAATAACTACGAAGTTTTCACCCAGGTATTTCTTGATGTAGTTGCCCATTATACGCGATGTAATATCACTGGCGCCGCCCACATTGAAAGGGACAACGACCTTTATCGGCTTTGAAGGATAATTGTCACTACTGAAAGCTGTTTTCCCCCTGAAGGCAATAACAGTGGCCGTGACAATCAGCACCAGCATCAATTTCCTAAGCATATTGTCATTCCTCCCTTTAAAGATTTTTAGCTTAATATTACGCACTTTTGTCATGGTAAATCGGTGTCTGAGATTATTTTTACAACTTTGCTTTTTAAAGCCCGGCTAAGATATTGACTTAATATAAAAATAAATACTGCTGCGATAAGCAACCCCAAAGAAATGGGGCTGGTTATTATCGGCAAGAAACTTCCCATACTTGCTGTAAGTCCCTGACGAAGGTTTTGTTCTACTATCGGTTCGAGAATAAAGGCAATGATAATAGCAACCAATGAAAAATCAAGCTTTCTCCACAGATAGCCAAAAATTCCGGAGAAAACCAAAATCCACACATCGAATAGTCGGTTGCTCATGGCAAAGGCGCCGATGGCACAAAAGACCGTCACTAAAGGCAGAAGATGCTTTTTGGGAAAACTCAGGGTGAAAATAAAAAATTTTATCAACGATAAACCAACCACGAACATCAAGATGTTTCCCCATACCTGAGCGGAAAAAATAGAGTATACCAAATCAGGATTGTGGCGAAAAAGAAGCGGCCCGGGATTTATACCGTGTATCATAAATCCGCCTATGAGTATGGCGGTTACAGCATCGCCGGGAATACCCAGCGCAATTAAAGGAATCATTGCCCCTCCGATGGAGGCGTTGTTCGCGGTCTCTGATGCTATAACTCCCTCAGGGGCACCCTTGCCAAATCTGTCGGGATGGCGGGAACTCGATTTCGCCATGCCGTAAGAAATGATATTCGATGTTGCTCCACCTATACCGGGGAAAATACCAATGACCAGTCCAACAAGGAAGGAACGGATATAGTTTTTAATGTTGTCTATGAATATTCGCAGCGGCGGAAGCAATTTCTTGAAGGTGACATTTCTGGCTTCTTGAGGGACAATCACATCTATTTTTGATTCAATATCTTCTATAATTTGTGAGACACATAAAAGACCTACAAGAAAGGGTAGAAGCGAAATGCCGCCATCGAGCTGGTAGTGCCCGAAAGTTAAGCGGGGCAAGCCGTTGATCGTATCAATTCCGACAGTTCCCAGGATTATTCCAATTGCCAGACTGATGAGGTTTTTCCAGATGTTGCCCCCTAACATACTGCTTACGGCTACAAAGGCCAAAATCCCCAACGAGAAATATTCGAAAGGTCCAAACTTCAATGCCTGACGAGCGATTAAAGGTGCAAGAGTTATGAGTACAAATACTGCGCTAATGCCGCCAATGAAGGAAGAAATAAGGCCTAAGCCGAGAGCCTGACCCGACTTGCCCTGGCAACTCATGGGATAGGCATCAAAGCAGGTAGCGACCGATGAAGGCGTTCCGGGCATGTTGAGAAGGGTAGCGGAAATAAAACCTCCCGAAACTCCGCCAATATATATACCGGTGAGCAAAGTCAAACCGTTAATCGCAGACATTCCGAAAGTAAATGGGATTGCCAGTGCCACCCCCATTGCGGCTGTTAAACCAGGGATAGCACCAAAAACCATACCCCCTAAAACCCCTAACAGAAGCAGCAAAAAGGTAAGGGGCTGGAAGGTATTGGTCAATCCGTCTGTGAAAACCTTAATTAAAACATTATCCAAGATTTAAACCTCCCGTGTCAGCCCCGTCCCTGCGATAAGGGTTAGACAGCTTTCCAGCAGCTATCGTATCCGAATCTGCCATCCAAGTCCAGGCACGAGCTAATGAAAACTAAAAACTTAAAATTAAAAACTCAAAACTAAGTAACTCCGCAGTTTTACATTTTTCGTTTTACGTTTTACATTATCGGTTACGCTGCTCGTTGTCCTATCTATCCGCGGTACGGCGACTGGCTGAACAAAAAAACTTCGGACTCCGTGCGTGCCTGCCTCATAATCTGCTCCATCTGGCGAACAATGTCCGGGTGCTGTGAGGCAATATTTTTCTTCTCCTGTGGGTCCGTCTGTAAATCATAGAGTTCCAAAGGACCGTTCGGGTCATTCCTGACCTCAAGACGAATCGCTTTCCACTTACCTTTGCGCACGGCTTGTTTTCCGCCATACTCATGGAATTCCCAATAAAGGTAATCATGCTCTTTTTGCTTATGCGTCTTACCCAGAAGAGTCGGCAGAAAAGATATGCCGTCGATATCTTCAGGTACATCGGCACCGGCAAGCTCCGCGAAGGTCGGCATTATGTCCCAGAAAGCGGAGATGTGATTAGTCTTGGCCCCGGCGGCGACTTTGCCGGGCCACCATGCGAGCATGGGCACTCTTATTCCGCCTTCATAAAGGTCGCGTTTCTGGCCGCGTAGTCCGCCGCTGCTGTTAAAGTAAGCGGGATTGGCCCCACCTTCGGCGTGCGGGCCGTTATCGCTGCTGAAAATTACAAGTGTTTTTTTGTCCAATCCGGTTTCACGAAGTTTATCGAGTATCTCGCCGACGTGTTTATCCAGACGTGTTATCATAGCTGCAAAATTGGCACGCGGCGTCTCGGCTGAGCCATATCCTCCTGCTTTATAATCAGGGCCGTCATCGATGCCCTCGTATGGCTTTTCCGGGAATTTGCCGCGATAGCTTCTGACAATATTATCGTCAGGAACCAGCAGTTCAGCATGTGGAATTATATGAGGCACATACAGGAAAAATGGTCTATCTTTGTTTGCATCGATGAACTTGTGAGTTTGCTGCTGAATTATGTCCGGTGCATACTGTTCGTTTTTCTTTCCTTCATTACCGGGCAGCGTTAGTTTCTTATCGTTGTGCCATAAAAAGCGAGGGTAGTAGTTGTGAGCAAATCGCTGGCAATTGTAACCGTAAAATTCGTCGAAGCCCTGTTTGATTGGGTCGCCATCTGAGCCGGGGTATCCCAATCCCCATTTGCCAAATGCGCCAGTGGCATAACCCGACATCTTCAATATCTCAGCTACCGTCACAGCTTCGGCAGGCAGGGGATGCTGACCTTCAGGGTAATATTCCTTGTTGCCGCGAATGGGCGTATGCCCGGTGTGCTGGCCGGTCATAAGACAAGAGCGGCTGGGTGCACAGACGGTACTTCCTGCATAGTGCTGTGTAAAGCGCATGCCCTCGTGCGCCATACGGTCGAGATTGGGTGTGCGGATATCTTTCTGGCCGAAGCATCTAAGGTCGCCATAGCCTAAATCGTCAGCGAGAATGTAAACAATGTTTGGCTTTGCGGGACCCCTTTTATTCGCAGAACTCGTTTGTTGTGAGCCGGATATGCACCCTGAAATGGACGATGCGACACCTGTCAGAGCGGCTGTCTTGATAAAATCCCGACGCGATGTAGTTTTCATAGGACACCTCCAATCAAGTGAACTAAAATGCATAAAGTAAACTAAAGTTGAAATAGCAGGACCATTTGTTCATCAACTTTAGTCACTTTCAATTTTAGGCACTTTAGTCACTTAAAACTTTAGGCACTCCAAACTTTTCTATTGTCTCTGGTTCTCCTTGCGATTCCTGTACGGGCTAACGGGCGGGAGCAACGGCTTAAGTCTTTCGACAATGTCGGGATGATGGTCGCAAATATTGTGTATCTCAGCAGGGTCGGTCTTCAAATCGTAAAGAGTCAGTTCCTCAGTTGATTCCGTCTTCTTTGATTTCTTCCCGTTCGGCCGGTCCGCTATGAGTTTATACCGGCCGTCAAACACGAGCGACCAATTGCCCAGCGAACTGGTAGCGTAGGCTCGCGGTAGCTCACCTCGTCCTTCAAGGAAGGGACGAAAGGACTTGGAATCCATGTCTTTCGGGAGCGCAATCCCGGCAAAATCCAGGAACGTAGCGGTAAGGTCCAGCGTTTCCATAGGCTTATCGCACACTATATTCTTGCGGATTGCAGGCCCTGCGATGATTAGCGGCACACAAGCTGAAGGATGAAACGGCTTCGACTTGCCGCTCAAGCCTTTATCGCCGAGCATTTCGCCGTGATCTGAGCAGTATACAATTATGGTGTTCTCAAGCTCGCCTCGTTCCTTCAACTCGTTCTGAAAGATTTCCAGCCACCTATCAATGTTATTTATCATAGCCGCGTAATTACGCCTCTTTGCCGACAGGTCGCTCGCCGCCGGCCCGGCTACGGCACGCTCCGCCGTGACGAGCGAAGCCCGCCTGCCCAGAGTCTCGTACGTCGGGCAGGCCTCTGGCGTAGCTGGGTCGCCCTTACCTGCTTTTGCCAGGGGGAATGTTGCACCTTTCCACTTTTCATACATTGACTTGGTTATGTCCATGGGTGGATGCGGACCGTTAAAGTTGACTTGAATGAACCACGGCTTACCCTTCGGAACCGAACGGATAAGGTTCAATCCGTTATTGGCTATCCAGTTATCACAATACGCGTCGTCGGGCATTATTGAGGGACCTGCATAATCGTGGTCCAATGTTTTGAAGTTCTTTAGGTGAGAATCCACAAGGTTTCTGCTCTTGAGGAAGGCGAAATACGGCTCTGGCCTTTTCAGTTTTTCGTAAGCGTTCACGCCGTCCTGCTTTCCGGCGTTATCGATGCCATCGGAGAAACCCCAGACTTCCATTTGATGCTTGCCGTCAATTCCCCAGTTCATGCCCGGCTTGTCCAGGTCGAACTTGCCGCATCCGAGCACTTGATAGCCGGCGTCGCGAAGCAGGGAATAGAAGGTGGTCTGATGTAGTGGATATGGATCGCCATTGTCGGCAACTCCACAGTTGGCATAGGCTTTGCCTGAGGCCAGGCAGGCTCGTGACGGGGCGCAGAGCGGTGAAGGACAGAGGGCATTTGTGAAGTGCACACCTTGTTTAGCCAGTTGTCGCAGGTTCGGCGTGATGTCCGGCAACTCGGGATTTATGCTCGTCCAGTCATACCGATGCTGATCGGGGAAGAAAAACAAAATATTCGGACGGGAAACGCTACCCCTGCTTTCGCAGGGGACCACCATGACACAATCCAGAGTCAGCATGGCTGAAAGGCCCGCGCCCACCTTCTTCAGAAACACTCGTCGATTCATTTTCATCTTAGATTTCCCATTTACCATCGATTTCACTGTGTTACTCCAGTTCTGCCTTTTTATATTATCAAAATTTCGTAAGCAAAACAACTGTTTCGAACCATCTTAAGAGTGGATAGTGAATTGTGGATGGAACTACGAATCACGAACCACGAGTTTTAAGCTTGAATTGAAAAGCTTTTTGGGTTATTGTAATTCAAAAAGGTCAATATTGAAATATTTTAGGAAATCCCCGCTCTTATATTAAGGGCGGGGTTGCGAAAGAATGAATTGCATTAAGGAGTTTTATCATGAGAGAAGTATTTGACCGCCTGCCCAAAGGCGTGTCCATCGGGCAGGTCTTTTCACTTAGGCAAACTGGCACAATCGTCATAGTTTTTCTTGTTTGTCTTTTTCTCAGAGCTTCAGTTGTTCAATCCAAGGAAAGTGCAGGTGTTCTCCGTAAGGAGTCCATAGGACTGCGTGCTGGAACTGCGAAGATTGATATAACACCGGAAAAATCTGTTAAGATGGCCGGCTATAGCAGTCGCACAGGATTATCTACAGGAGTTCATGACCCTTTGTCCGCTCGAGTTATTGCATTTGAGAATAATGGTAAACGGCTCGTGCTGGTTTCAACTGATTTAATAGGTTTTACCGGAGGAACTGCTGAGCATTTCCGGAAAGTCATTTTAGAGCAATTCAAACTGGAACCCGGAGAACTTTTTCTCAGTGCTATACATACACACGCTGGGCCCAGTCCGACCATAGACGAGAAAGAGGGGCACCCGAATAATCTCGAATACACAAAAACTCTGGAAACCAAGTTGATAGAGGCAATTCGCAAATCACTCAATGATATGAGTCCGGTCCAAATAGGTGCAGGCGTCGGATACTCGCCGGTTGGTGCTAACCGACGTGAGCTGAGATTCGATAGTGTAGGGGACAGCTCAATAAAGCTCGGACGCAATCCCTACGGGCCAACCGACAAGGAAGTTTTGGTGATGAAACTGGTAAAACCCCTGCCCGCCGAACTCTCTGGGCAGGCGGGCGACGACACCATCATTGCGGTGCTATTTGATTATGCAACCCACGCTACCTGTTTGGGAGGTAAAAATTATGTCATCAGCGGCGATGTGCTCGGATTAGCTGAACAGTTTGTCGAGAAGATTCTTGGTCAAGATGTAATTGCTCCTGCATTTGCAGGCGCATCCGGCAATATCGACCCGTGGTTTAGAGTGCTTCCCGAATTCAACACCGAACCGGGCTGGGTCCCCGAGCCGGTACTGCTGGGAACGATGCTGGGCGAGGAAGTAGTGCATGTTCTCCGTGATATCGGGAAGGTTTCGGGCGGCGGAGAAATTAATCCGCCAGACGAAGGGCGGATTAAAACCGCTTTCGCAACGCTCGAACTTCCGGGTAAGCCGCGAAACCAGATTACTATGGAAAAAGACTTTCCTGCCACCTCCTTGAATATAACTGCTGCACGGTTGGGTGATATTGCATTTGTAGGTATCGGTGCTGAAGTGCTGACGGAAATTGGCATGTCAATAAAAGCTGCTTCGCCATACAAGCATACTTTTGTAATTACGCACTGCAATGGCTCGGCAGGGTATCTTCCGCCCAAGCATCTGTACATAGAAGGAGGCTACGAGATTAACAGCAGTCCCTTCGCACCTCAAGCCGCTGATATTGTTGTGAAACAGGCTACAGAGATGCTTTGTGGATTATAGAATAATAGCCGGAATCGTCCCCCCGTGCTTTCTTACGAAAGCAGGAACGGGGGCGGTTGTGCGGTTGGTTTCGTTCTACGTTCATCGGTTGCTAAAGATTTCGTCTATCGGTTTACGGTTGCGCGGCTGGTCACGTTTGACGTATGACGTTAAACGAAACGAGCAGCGCAACCGATGGACGATAAACGAATCAACATAGGGTCGAGGCGGTGCGATTTCTTAAGATAGGGAAAGGTAGAAAATATGTTAGGACTATCGAAAATGGCTATGGGAGCGGTTCTGTTGGCTACCGGTGCCATAGTAGTGCTCGGTCAGGAGACTGAGACCATTTATCTTTCCGGAGAGGACAAAGATAATCCTGTCGAATGGGAGTTCTATTGTACAGGCGGGCGAAACAGTGGTAAATGGGCAACGATTGGAGTTCCTTCGAACTGGGAGCTGCAGGGCTTCGGGACATACAATTATGGCCTTGACAGTAATAAAGCTAATGAGCAGGGCAGGTATCGGCGGAGTTTTGAGCTGCCTGACCGTTGGGAGGACAAGATTATTAATATCGTTTTTGAGGGTGTGATGACGGACACGCAGGTGTGGGTGAATGGCAAAAGTGCCGGGCCAAAGCACCAGGGTGGATTCTACCGTTTCAAGTATGATATCACAGAACTGGTCAAATTTAGCAATAGCAACCTGCTGGAGGTTACAGTCAGCAAGGTTTCATCCAACAGCAGTGTTGAGGCGGCCGAGCGCACAGCCGACTATTGGGTTTTTGGTGGAATCTATCGGCCGGTCTATCTGGAGGTGCTTCCTCATCAATTTATTGAATGGTCGGCGGTTAATGCCCAGGCTGACGGTACCATCTCTGTGGATGTGCATCTGAAGAATATTGCTGACGCAGACCGAGTTGTTGGCTCTGTCTGGGGGCCCCAGATTGCGGCTGCGGAGGTTTATTCTGAAAGTGCTCGGCTGGTCAAGGGCAAGGATAAGGTTACTCTCGAAGGAAAAGTGGCGGGTATCAAGCCCTGGAGTGCGGAAGCTCCTTATGTTTATGGCCTGGAGCTGTCTCTGATGAGAGGCAGCACAGTTCTTCACAGAACCACGGAGCGTTTTGGATTTCGCACGTTTGAGGTCAGGCCGGGCGTGGGTCTGTTCCTCAATGGCCGCAAGATACGGCTCAAGGGCGTCAATCGACATAGTTTTTGGCCTGATTCGGGACGCTGTCTGAGTCGGCAGGTAAGCTATGACGATGTTCGCCTCATCAAGCAAATGAATATGAATGCCGTGCGAATGTCTCACTATCCGCCGGATGTTCATTTTCTTGATGCGTGCGATGAGCTGGGACTGTACGTTCTGGACGAGCTGGCAGGATGGCAGAAACCACCTTACGATACGCAGATTGGCAAGAAGCTTGTCAGAGAAATGGTCATCCGAGACGTCAGCCATCCTTGTATTTTGTTTTGGGATAACGGCAACGAAGGTGGATGGAACCGAGAGCTGGACAGGGAGTTTGCATTGTATGACCCGCAGCAGCGTACCGTACTGCATCCCTGGGAGAACTTCAACGGTATCGATACGGACCACTACGAAAGTTATCAAAGTGTCGAAAGAAAACTCGCCGGCTCAACTATCTTCATGCCCACCGAGTTTCTGCATGGACTCTACGATGGTGGTCTTGGGGCAGGACTCAGCGATTATTGGAAACTCATGCTCAACTCACCGCTTGGGGCAGGGGGATTCCTATGGGCACTGATGGACGAGGGGGTTGTTAGGACAGACAGAGGCGGCACAATTGACACTGATGGCAACCATGCTCCCGACGGTATGCTTGGCCCTTATCGTCAGAAAGAGGGCAGCTTCTATGCTATCAAAGAAATCTGGTCGCCGATTCACATCGGGCTCGAAGAACTTCCGGAAGATTTTTCAGGGCGGATTGAAGTCGAGAACTATTACGATTTTTTAAACCTTCAAATGTGCCGGTTCGAGTGGAAACTGGGACAGTTTCCAAAACCCTGGGAGGACGTGGACAAACATAGGGTTATGGATAATGGCCCTGTGCTTAGTCCCGATGTCCAAGCCGGTGCTGAGGGCGTATTAGAGTTGAATCTGCCGGAGAACTGGCGTCAAGCCAATGCGCTTTACCTGACAGCTTTTGAGCCATCGGGGATGGAGGTTTGGACATGGTCATGGGCAGTCCAGAAAGGGTGTGGCTCCTGCCATCAGTACGTAAATAAAGAGAGTAAAAAGGATGCAGCGGTAGAGATAATCGAAGAGCAGCTCGAGCTGCATATCAAAGTGAATGGCCTTAATTTGAGCTTCAGCAAAGAAACGGGCTGGCTGGCGAAGGTCGAGAAGGATGGGACGCATATATCGTTCGGCAACGGACCCCGGCTGATATTCGGAAATAGCCCCGCGTCTTCCTGTCGGAAGACAGGAGCGGGGCTGAAAAAGCTGGAGCATGAGCGCCGCAACGACAATGTTTTTGTTCGGGCCGATTATGACGGCGGATTTAATTACGCCAAGTGGAAGATATATCCAAGCGGCTGGGTAAGACTCGATTATCAATATGAGCTCGACGGCCAGTTCGACTTGATAGGGGTCACATTTAATTATCCGCAGGACAAGATGTTGGGGATGAAATGGGTTGGCAGGGGACCCTATCGCGTGTGGAAAAACCGCACTAAAGGCGGCCGGCTGGACGTCTGGAAAAATACGTACAAGGAGCACATACCTGGTGTAAGCTGGGATTTCCCCGAGTTTAAGGGGTTCTACGCAGACTGGCACTGGGTCGTATTTGAAACAGAGCAAGGCAAAATAACACTGCTGAACGGAGCACAAGACCTGCCCGCCGTACGAGACTCTGGGCAGGCGGGCTGCTTCCTGGGCGTCTACAGACCTGAGAATGGCCCGGACCCAAAGAATACGAAACTTGAGCTGCCGGCAATCGGAATATCACTACTGAATGCGATACCGCCTATTGGGGACAAGTTTCTCAAGGCTGAGGAACTCGGTCCAGAGGGCCAGAAAAACATCGCGTCAGGCGTGTACAAAGGGGCCATCTGTTTTTATTTTGAGGCAGCCGAGAAATACTGTGACAAATCTCGCTCGGAAAAATAATGGATTATTTGAATTCATCTCAAAAGAATTCTGACAAAGGTTTGCCAACGGGCAGGATTGGCAGCGTTCGAATCAGCAGGTTGATCATAGGTGGTAATCAGTTTAGCGGATGGTCTCATAGTAGAGATTTGAAGTATCTCGGTGATTTATTCAGGGCCTACAATACTGAAGAAAAAATTATGGAGACTCTTGCGATAGCAGAGGAAAGTGGGATAAACACAATCATAACCGCATCATCTGGATATCTCAATAGGTACTGGAATGAAATGGGTGGACATATAAAGTGGATTGCACAAGTCCACCCAAAAGCAAATGACCTGACAAGCAATGTGAAAATGGCCATTGATAATGGAGCAGTTGGAGCTTACGTGCAGGGTGGCATCGGAGACAATTTTGTCAAAAATGGCCGTACTGACCTGCTTGGTAAGGTTGTCGAGTTCATCAAAGAAAACGGATTAATCGCAGGGATAGGCGGGCATTCAATACAAGTGCTTATTGCGGTGGAAAAGGCGGGGATAAATGTTGATTTTTATATGAAGACTTTACATCACGGGGACTATTGGTCCGCTACGCCGAGAAAAGACAGGATAGAGTTTAACGTCGATAGCGGTAGTCCCTATGACCACGATAATATCTGGTCTATTACGCCGGAGAAAACTGCCAAATTCATGAAGAAGGTAAACAAGCCCTGGATTGCTTTTAAGGTTTTGGCCGCCGGTGCTATCCATCCCCGGGAGGGCTTTAGGTATGCTTTTGAGAATGGGGCGGACTTTGTCTGTGCAGGCATGTTCGACTTCCAAATTAGAGAAGATGTGAGCATTACTAAAGACATATTGTCAGGCAAAGTCAGAAGGCAACGTCCCTGGAGAGCCTGACACAGAGGACAGATGACAGAGGACAGATGTCAGAAGACAGAGCCCCGAGCGTAAGCGAGGGGTTAACCGATGGACGATGGACGATGGATGATAGACGAGGACCTCTGATTTATGCCTTCTTTCAACTATTGAAAGAGCATTACGGTGAGACCAACTATCAGATTCCTGACCGACGAACTTATCAAAGAGATTGTTTCGCAAGCAACTGAGATATTGTGTACGCTCGGAATTGAGATTCACAACAAAACGGTTCTGACTATGCTCTCGGACTGCGGCTGCCGGATTGACATGGAAAAACATCATGCTATTCTCACTCATGAGATCATTGACAGGGCTCTGAAAAATGTTCCTGAGTCTTTTAGGCTTTACGATGTCAGCGGAAAGCAGACACACAATTTCTCCGGTCGCAATGTCTATTTTACTCCCGGCTCAACAGCCCTGCACATTCTGGATTCTCAAGCGAGGAAAATACGTAAGCCCGTCACCGTCGATTATGTTAACTTTGTCAAAGTGGCTGAGCAGCTCAATCATCTCGGCTCGACGAGTACCGCTATGATACCCGCAGACGTACACGAAAGAATTTCCGATAGCTATCGTCTCTTTCTTAGCCTTCTTTACGGTAAGAAGCCCGTAGTTACCGGTGCTTTTACAATTGAATCGTTTAACGTAATGAAAGATTTTCAACTTGCTATTCGACAGTCTTCGGGAGCTCTCAAAGAAAAACCTCTTACCATTTTTTCCTGCTGTCCTACCTCCCCTCTGAAATGGAGCGATATCACATCGCAAAACTTGTTGGATTGCGCCCAATATTTTATCCCTGTTGAACTTGTCGCCATGCCTTTGTCGGGGTTCATGGCTCCGGTCACTCTTGTTGGAACACTGGTACAGCATACCGCCGAAAATCTGAGCGGTGTTGTCATAAGCCAGACAGCCAATCCCGGCACCCCTATTCTTTATGGAGGTTCATCGGCCGTCTTTGATGTCCGCCATGAAACCACGCCCATGGGCGCTATCGAAACAATGATGATTGACTGTGCATGTAATGAAGTTGGCAAGTACCTCCACCTGCCTACCCAGGCATACATTTCTTTGAGTGATTCCAAAGAGTTAGACACCCAGGCAGGTTTGGAAAGTGGGATCGGTGCTGCATTGGCTGCGCTATCCGGAATTAACAACGTTTCCGGCCCCGGTATGCTCGATTTTGAAAGCTGTTTCTCTCTTGAAAAACTTGTTGTTGATAACGAAATCTGTGGCATGGCCTTTCGACTAATTGCAGGTATTGAGCCCAGACATGACTTCCCGGCACTGGGAATATTTCAGGAATTGCTCAGGGAAAGACATCTGCTTATCTCCGAACATACCAGGCGCAACCTTGAGAAGGAGCACTTTTTCCCAGGACCCGTCATAGACCGCACTCACAGGTCACGATGGGAACGGCAAGGACGTTTAACGCTCGAGCAGCGAGCTCATCGTGAAGTCGAAAGATTGCTGAATAGTTATGAAGCGTCAGACCTACCCGAATGGATTAAAAAGGAGCTGGAAAAACTGATGCGTAAGGAAGCTTGCCGACATGGGCAAGACAATTTGCCTCATCTTCCCCAATAAAAAGCGGACAGGATATACAGGATAATCCAGTTAATCCTGTCAATAAAAAGCTGGAAGCTGAGAGCTTATTGCTTGTTTTTCTAAGGAAGTATAAAATGTAAATCCGCCAGACGGGTGGCAGATAAAACTTTGGAATTCACAAGTAAAAAGGAAGACAGGATATATAGGATAATCCAGTTAATCCTGTCAAAAAAAGTTGAAAGTATATAAATGATAATCAAGTTAATCCTGTCAAAAGGAGGAATAGTCATGAAGAGGCGTGTATTTGTGGGACCAGGTAGTCAGACGTCAGAAGTCAGAGGTCGGAGGTCAGAAGTCAGAGGTCGGAGGTCAGAAGTCAGAGGTCGGAGGTCAGAAATCAGAGGTCAGAGGTCGGAGGTCAGAAGTCTTTTTCTGTTTTCTGTTTTCTGTCTTCTGTTTTCTGTAATCTGTCCTCTATCTTCTGTCCTCTCATTGGTATTTGCCCAGCAGAGCTCTGATATTAGTGAACTCAAACTTCGTGATTGGGAGCCCCGGTCGATGCTGAAGACAAAGCAGAGTGTGATCGAGAAGCCGGCGTACGCGGTGATTGACGTTCACAATCACTTGGGTGGTGGCAAGGACCATCTCACAGGCGACCGCGTCCAGCATTATCTTGCCGAGATGGATGCGGCTGGAGTCCGCACAGTTATCAATCTCGACGGTGGATGGGGTCAAAAGTTGAAGCAGACGCTATCGGCGCTGGATGAGGCCTATCCAGGCCGATTCTTGACGTTTGCGCTGCTGGATTTCGACGGGATCGACGACGAGAACTGGGGTCAGCGCGAGGCAAGGCGACTTGAAGAGAGCTTCCAGGCCGGTGCTAAGGGGCTAAAAATCCACAAGACGTTAGGTCTGAACTACCGCTACAAAACCGGCAAGCTTATGCCGGTCGACGATCCCAAGCTGGACCCTGTCTGGGAAATGTGCGCCAGGTATAATCGGCCCGTTGTGATTCACAGCGCCGACCCGGCCGCCTTCTTCACCCCGCTGGATCGTTTCAACGAACGCTGGCACGAGCTTGGTGCTCATCCGGACTGGCTGTTCTACGGCGACCGCTTTCCCTCCTTCGATGAAATCCTTATGCAGCGCAATCGCATCATAGCCAGACATCCGAAAACCACGTTCATCTGCGCCCACTTCGCCAACAATCCCGAAGACCTTGCCGCCGTTGGAACGTGGCTGGACATCTATCCCAATATGTACATCGACATCGACGCGCGGATTTCGGAGCTGGGCCGGCAGCCCTACACGGCGCGGAAGTTCTTCATGAAATATCAAGACCGCATCATGTTTGGCACCGATACCGCTCCTGACCGTGACGCCTATCGGATGTACTACCGTTTTCTGGAAACCGACGATGAGTATTTCGATTGCGCAGCGGGGCACCACCGACAGGGTTTCTGGATGATATACGGGCTGTTCTTGCCGAAAGACGTGTTGGAGAAGATATATCACAAGAACGCCGAGCGACTTTTTGTCGGCCAGCAATCCAGCTTGCGAGAACCAGCTGCCAGAGAGATGCGTATTCGGCAGACAGAAGATTTCATCGTCAACGGCAGGGGGGATGCGTCCGCATGGGAGAAGGCCGCTTGGGAGCCGCTTGCCTTGCGTGCCCCCGTGCCTTCTGCCGAAGGCAGGAACGACGGTCATCGGTACCAGACGCGAGTCAAGATGCTCTACTCACGGACCGGACTATATATTCTGATGGATGCCGAGGATCGCACAATCACCGCTACGATGAACGAGGATTTTCTCGACCTTTGGAAGGAAGACGTGTTTGAGTTCTTTTTGTGGCCGGATGAGCGGTATTCGGTTTACTTCGAATACGAGATTTCGCCGCTGGGTTTTGAGCTGCCGATTCTCATTCCCAATTTCGGCGGTAATTTTCTTGGCTGGCGCCCTTGGCACTACGAGGGGAAACAGAAAACGCAAAAGGCTACGACGGTCGTGGGCGGGTCTAAACAGTCAGGTGCCAGTGTGGCAGGTTGGAAAGCCGAGGTGTTCGTTCCGTATGACCTGCTCAAACCTTTGCAGAACATTCCCCCTCAGCCTGGGATGCGGTGGCGAGCAAATTTCTATCGCGTTGATTACGATGACGGCAAGAAGACGGGCTGGGACTGGGCCAGGGTCGGAGCCAGTTTTCACGAGTTTGAGAAGTTTGGCACGCTCATTTTCGAGTAGAGCCCCGCCCTTAAGAAGAAGGGCGCGGGCAAGCCGTGCAACCGCAACCCTATGACGATTCGTTTATCGGTTGTGCCGCTCTGCCGTAAGGCATCCTGCGGAGTGACCCAAAAGATAGCCAAGAACGAATGTTATCGCTGTCCCAATGACAATCAGCCAGCTCCAGGCAAGCTTGAGTGTTTCCTGTTTTATCAGCAGTAGCAGTACCACACAAATACCTGTGCCCAGGAGCATTGCGGGGATGTTGGAGTGGTTAGCCCTGCGCCTCGTGAGCAGCCCAAGCAGGAAAACGCCAAGCATAGGGCCTCCGGTGAGCGAGAGTATCTCGAAGGCAAACCAGAGAATGTTCTTCACCGGGGCACAGGCCGCCGCAATCACCGCCAGAACCAAGCCAAAACCAACTACCCCTGCTCGAGACACAAGCAGATAGTGCTTTTCCGAGGCATGGCTGCGAATCAGAGGACGGTAGATATCAGTGATGAAAGACGAGGTGAGGGAACTGAGAGGCGAATCAATACTGGCCATGAAAATTGCACCGAGGACCAGACCTTTTAAGCCGGCAGGTAAAACGTTTCGCGCAAAATGGGGAAGAATTTCCTTGAGCTCCTGGGGCAAAGCCAGAGAATGACTCTGCTGGTAGAACACATAGAGCAGCGTGCCGACAAGCAGATACAGCCAGTAAACGGGCAGGACGGTGACGATGGTGGAGATAATGGTCTTCTGACTGGTTTTTCGCGTCTTGACGGTGAGCAGTCTCTGTACCATTTCCTGGTCGGTTCCGAAGGCGACCAGGCCCACGAAGAACCCGTTGGCCGACCCTGCCCAAAATGTAGAAGGCTCGTTGAGGTCGAACTTAAAGTAGAATGTGCTCAGGCGTCCAGCTTCGTGAGCAGTCTGTATGGCTGTGGCCAGGCCGCCGTCAATGTGCCAAATAAGATAGACGACGACCACGGCGCCGGCGATAACAAAGAACAGGGCCTGGTATGCACCGGCCCAAACAACGGCCTTGATTCCGCCAAAGGCAATAAAGACAATACTAATTACGGTGAATAAAGTTATCGTCGCAGCCAGGGGCCAGCCCATGATGACACCGACAGCCATACACGTCGCATAAAGGCGTACACCCGAAGCCAGAAGACGTGTGATGAAAAAGTAGACCGAGCCGGTATATTGGGTCGCTGGCCCGAATCGATGACCAAGGAACTCGTATATGCTCGTGCAGTTGTGTTTGTAGAAGGCCGGGATAAATATAAACGCCACCAGGAGCCGGGCCAGGGCCGAACCAACCATGAACTGGAGCCATCGCCAGTTCTCCGTGAAGGCCGTGTGCGGGATGCCGACAATTGTAAGGGCACTTATCTCAGTGGCCACAAACGATAGACATGCCACGACAGGTGGAACACGTCGGCCTCCAAGGAAGAAGTCATCCGTATCTTTCTCCTCGCGTCCGAAAACGTATGAGATGACAAACAGCAGCGAGACTGCGACGCCTACAACGCCCCAGTCGAGCCCGTTTAGTGTTGCTGCCTGAGCTATGATGGGATTCACGGCTCCTCCTGCTGCGGCGGAGGCCCCTCGCCTTCGGCGAAGCCCGCCTGCCCAGAGCCCGCCTGCCCAGAGTCTTGTACGGCGGGCAGGTCTTGTACGGCGGGCAGGTCTTGTACGGCGGGCAGACCTATGGCGGAGCGATGTCGCCGGGGCGAGTCCTCAATTGCCTTTCGTAAAAACTGGTCGCATTCGTCGAGGATTTTCATGGCGCCTGCCAAATTGGTCCGACGAAAGTGCATAACGATAGCGGCTTTAACCTTTCCCTGTGCGCGGGCGAGCAGCTTCCTGGCGCCAGCTCGACTGAGATTGGTCATTTCCATCACAATCCGCAGCGACCGGTCGCGCAATTTCTCATTTGTTGCCTGCAGGTCAACCATAAGATTGCCGTAGACCTTGCCTAATCTAATCATTGCTCCTGTGGTGAGAGTGTTGAGTACGAGTTTTGTTGCGGTGCCTGCTTTCATCCGGGTTGAACCAGTGATAACTTCCGGGCCGACAACAGGATTGATGATGATGTCGGCGGGGATGTGCTCGACGGCCTCCGGCGCGCAGGTGACAAAAATGGTCGCTGCTCCTGTTTTCCGCGCCTGCTTAAGAGCGCCGTGTACAAAAGGGGTCATACCGCAAGCCGCCAGGCCGACTACCACATCCGTTGCTTTGACCTGCTTCTTTTTTATCGTCTTCGCGCCATCCTGGGCGTAATCTTCGGCCCCTTCAACCGCCCTGACGAGCGCGCGTCGACCGCCAGCGATGATACCCTGTACAAGGCAGGGCCGTACCCCAAACGTAGGCGGGCACTCCGAGGCATCTAAAACACCCAGCCGGCCGCTTGTGCCGGCTCCAACGTAAAATAGCCGTCCACCCTTTCTAAATCTCGATACAATCAAATCTATCGCTACTGCAATTTGTTTAGACTGCCGTGCAACGGCAGGCGTTACGAGCGCATCTTCAGCGTTGATAAGCTCGACAATCTGTTTTGTCGATAGCTTATCGATATTTTCGCTGGCGCGGTTACGCTTCTCGGTAGTCGGCAAAAGTCTGCGTTTTCTTGTCATACTGGTATTATTTTTCCCATAACAACCGGTCGGTCAGCGCCTGTGGCTGAAGGTACGTTATTAGTAAGCCCGTTTATACTTGCCCAGGCTAAAATAGCGAACGAAACGGCTTCTTTGGCATCGACGCTAATGCCAAAATCTTCGGTAGAGAGCATCTTAGTATTTGGCAGTTCTCTCCGCAACATCTCCACCAGCTTTTTATTATGGGAGCCACCCCCGCACAATATTACCTCCTCTGGTATAGCTGGCAGGAACCGATTGTACGCCTGGACGATACTTTTGGCGGTAAAGGCGGTCACGGTCGCTACTATATCGGTATTGGACAAGCCTTTGTGGGCGGCGATTTGATATATTCTTTTGGCAAAAGAAAGTCCAAATTCTTCGCGACCGGTGGATTTTGGCGGACGCCGTCGTAAGAAAGGGTGCCGGAGCATTTCATTCAATAACTTTTTTTCGACCGTGCCCTGCGCTGCCATTTTTCCACCCGGGTCGAAGCGTTTTCTACCGCCACTGATGAGCCTGATGATGCTGTCAATCACCACGTTGCCCGGCCCCGTGTCAAAGGCAATAATGTCATGTTGCTTACACCGGCTTGGCAGGAAGGTTACGTTAGCAATGCCCCCAATATTCTGGACGGCACGAGACAAGCGATTGCGGCCAAATAAAACATAATCAGCGTAGGGTACAAGAGGGGCACCTTCTCCTCGAGCTGCTATGTCACCAGGCCTAAAATCTGCTACTGTAGTAATGCCGGTCCGGTGAGCAATTACAGAAGGCTCTCCAATCTGAAGGGTTGAACGTATTGTCGTTCGGCTGTAGCGTCTGCCTTGGGGATTGTGATATATCGTCTGGCCATGTGAACCCACCAAATCAACGGAGCTTAGAGAGATGGAGCTTTTGCGGCAGAGCTTCTGTAATGCATCGGCAAAAACCTCGCCCAGGACGAAATTGTAGTGGCATATATCATCCAGCCGGGCCGATTCCGGCTGGCACAGACGAAGGATTTGCCTCCGCAATCCAGCGGGGTACGGAAATACCTCAAAGGCCAGCAGGTGAACCTTGCCCCTGGTTATATCGACTATGGCAACGTCGACTCCATCAATGGATGTGCCTGACATCAGACCGGCAACCCGCATTTTCTTCTTGGCTGCAATTTCTCGAATACTATTACACACCACTGTCTAAGCTCCTACTGAAAACGAGGGACAAAAGACGAGGGAAAATTGATTAGCGTCCATCGTCCATCGTCCGTCATCCATCATAGATTTTATCAGCAGCGCCGCTCGAAATCCATGTTTATCTGAAATGTACTTTGGGCATAGAAGTGTATTTACATTGTCTATGTAAAATGATAAGAATAATGTCTCAAGACCCAAGACACAAGATTCAGGTGGTCTGGAGTCTGGGGTCTTGTTAGAGAGCTATGATGTCAGATGCGATTAAAAGAGCGCAAGAGTTCCTTAGCCGGGAACGGGCGTTTCGATTGGGTGAACTGCTAACGGAATCATCTCATCCTAAAACTAAAACGCTCTCGCAAACAGCCTCGCTCGATATGACTGCAGCTATAAAATTGTTGCAGTCAGTCGATGGCGAAATTCCTCCTGCAATGGAGAAGGTTCTCCAGCAGGATTCGTTCCGGGAACTCACTGAAGCGTTTGTTAAAGCTCTCAGTAACGGTAAGCGGATTTATTTCACCGGTTGCGGAGCCACAGGGCGGTTGAGCATACTTCTTGAAGCGGCCTGGCGGAGGTTTTGGCGCAAGATAAAGCATGTGTTCTCTGAAACGGATTTAAAAGTGCCCCAGATGGAAGACTCCATTGGGAGCGTGATGGCAGGAGGTGATTTTGCTTTAATCAAGTCGGTCGAGGGCTACGAGGATTTTCCCGACTTCGGACGATACCAATTGAAAGAAAGAGGTGTTGAGCCCGGCGACGTTGTTGTTGCCATCACCGAGGGCGGAGAAACCCCTTTTGTGATTGGCACAGCCTGGGAGGGACTTGATGCCGGAGCGAAGGTCTTTTTTGTCTACAACAACCCCACTGAGGTATTATCCAGTTGCGTCAAACGCTCGCGCGAAGTGATTGAGGAGCCGCGGATTACCAAACTTGAGCTGACAACCGGCCCGATGGCAATTACCGGCTCAACAAGAATGCAGGCCGCGACAGCCGAATTGTTCATTGTCGGTAGTGCATTTGAAATAGCTATAGTGCGTTTTCTGCGGAAGCTGTTGTCGCCAGTGCAGGCGGCGAAATTAGAACTCCAAGAATATGAGCCCGCTGATTACCACAGACTGTTATGTGAACTCCTGGAGTATCTTTCGAGCCCTCAAGCGGTCGATATGCTGGCTCGTACAGCACAGTTCGAAGAAAACATCTATCGCCGAAAAGGACTTATAACCTATGTGGCCGATTCATTTCTGCTGGATGTATTGACCGATACTACTGAGCGTTCTCCAACGTTCATGCTGCCAGCCTTTCGAAAATATGGAGACAATCGCTCCCCAAGCTCATGGGCCTTTGTAAAGGACCCATTCCGTACTACTCGAAACGCCTGGCATGCGATGTTGCAACGTCAGCCCAGAGGTTTGAAGTGGGGGCACAAGGTTTACGAACAATTGTCTAAAAAAGCACCGGCCAGTCTGGGGGCTAAGCCCGCCTACCAAAAGGCTTGTCCGGCGGGCAGGCGGCCAAAGCTCGACAATTCTGAGATATACAAATTCATGATAGGCAACGAATCAGATTCTTCACGTACTGATGTGCCTGACTCGGCATTGGTAGTGATAGCTGTGGGCGGGCAAGCAGAGCGTCTGATTAACACAGCCTTGCAGAAATTTGGCTCGCATTACAAAAAGACAGCAGCATTGGTCGTAGGATTGGCGGATGTTGTCGCCCACACCGACGAAACATTTAGGTTTCCCTGCAGTCTCACGGATTCGCCGTTACAGTTGTGGCATCATCTTGCCATTAAACTTATTCTAAATACCATTTCTACCGCTACGATGGTTCGCATGGGTCGGGTTATCGGTAATGCAATGGTTTGGCTGTCACCAAGTAATAAGAAGCTCATAGACCGCGGCTCGCGTCTGATTGCTCAACAAACTTGTTGCAGTTATGAGCAGGCGTGCATCGCCCTGCACGAAGCGATGGAAGAAGTGGAATCAAGGCAGCGTCGAGGTGAAGAGGTCCCCTCGCCTGTGGCTTTAGCTATTGAACGGCTCGGAGGACAGAAGATATAAGTCAGAGGTCAGAAAACAGAAGACAGAAGACAGAAAAAAGAAAACAGAAGACAGAAGACAGAAGACAGAAGACAGAAAAAGACCTCTGACTTCTGACCTCTGACCTCTGACTTCTGACCTCTGATATTCAATCCGGGTATATAAGATATTTGTCTCTGATTTTTTGAAAAGATTTCAGTTCAACTTGCCATTTACTGCGGAGTTCGTTCAGAGATGACTGGCTTGTGATAGCATCGCGAATCGTTGATGTTCCACATAGGTGATCGAAATGTTTGGCTTGCCATTGGAATTCGCGCGGATACATCCGGTAAACCTCATTGACGATTCTGACGCCGCTGTAAAATGGTTCAAGCTGGTCCCTTTCTATTATGATAATCCGGACACCATTACATGTTTGACCTTGATATTTAGAGCTTGCAGGTGTGAAACTTACGGGCTCAAAGTACATGCCCGGCAGACCCAGTTCGTTGAGTCGGTCAGCTAAGCGCTTTGAATCAATCCAGGGCGCACCAAATTGCCGAAAAGGTCTCTTTGTTCCTCTACCTTCGGAGACATTAGTTCCCTCCAAAAGGCACAAACCCGGATATATTGCGGCGGTTTCAAGGTCAGGCATATTCGGTGAGGGCTTTATGAAATTTAGTCCGGTTTGGTCGTACCACATACGGCGATGCCAACCTTTCATAGGCATTACAACAAGGTCGGCCTTGACGCAGCCGCTAAGCCAGCCTTGTTCATTGAACATTTTCGCTAATTCTCCAACGGTCATGCCGTGTCTAACGGGGATAGGGTACAAACCGACGAAACTGGCCAATCCCTGCTCGAGCACATTGCCTTCAACAGAATAGCCGTTTATGGGGTTCGGACGATCCAGGACAACGAAAGCCTTACTGTTTTCTGCCGCTGCTTCCATTGCTAAAGCCATCGTATAAATGTAGGTGTAGAATCGGGCGCCAATGTCCTGTATGTCGAAAACCAGAAAGTCTATGTCCTGCAGCATTTCTCGTGTGGGTTTTAGCGCCTGTCCGTATAGGCTGTAAACCGGCAAATTGTAGACCGGGTCGATGTGGCTGTTGAGTTTCTCACCCGCCTGCTCTTTACCCCATAGACCGTGTTCAGGGCTGAAAAGGGCGGTAACCGTTACGCCGGTCAGGCTTCTCAATACATCTACTATATACTCGCCGTTACTGTTGTATGCGGTGTGGTTGGTTATGATTCCGAGGCGCTTGCCTTGAAATACTTCTTTGTATGTGCCCACACAATCCAATCCGGTCTTAACCGTACCCTGACAGTTTGAAAGCATCACAAAAAGGCTTAAGATTATGGTTGTCTTTGTTGATTTCATTTGTTTTGTCAGCATATACTGTAAACAACTTTTTAGGCTAAAACAAGCAGGAGAACAAGAAATAAGGTGGCAAAACGCCCCGCGCTAATTGTCCTGCACCGAAATATTGAACCTTATCTCTTGGTTCAAAGCAGTTTCATGTTCAATTAGTGAGGGCTTTGTGCTAAACTTTATCTCAGCTATAGATTTCCCTCACATATCTTATGGGAAAAACCAATATGAGACTGATTCGAACAATAACAATGCTTCTGATGTTGTTACTTTGCTTTTCGATAGGGTGCAACTCAATTCAGAAAGAGAAACCTAAGCCTCTCTTTAGCCAGATTGAGCCTGTAATCAGAGAGGAAATCGCGAAGGGTAACTTCCCTGGAGCGGTGGTTCTTGTCGGTAAGCAAGACGATATTTTGTACTGGGAGGCCTTTGGCAATGAAGTGATAGAACCACATGAGGAACCTCTTTATAGAAATACAGTTTTCGATCTGGCATCTCTGACCAAACCTATCGCCACAGCCACTTCGATTATGATTCTCAGAGACCGCAAAGCAATAGAATTAGATGATTACGTGGGCGCATATCTCCCTGCCTTTGCGTGCAATGGCAAGGAGGAGGTCCGGGTCAAACATCTCCTTACCCATACTTCGGGATTGCCCGCCTATATGAGTGCGGACAAATTAAAAGAGCAATTCGGAAGTCCCTGTCCTGAGAAGGTAATTGAGAAAATATGCGGATTGGAAGCTATCAGCAAACCCGGAGAGGAGTTTCGCTACAGTTGCCTGGGCTATATAACGCTGGCAAAGATTGTGGAAACGGTTGGTGGAAAGAGCATTGGTGATTTTAGCAGGGAGAACATATTTAATCCTCTTGGCATGAAACGCACCGGCTACAATCCTCCGGATTCCTGGAGGAAGGATATTGCGGCCACGCAGATTGTGGATGGACAACTAATTCGAGGAACTGTCCACGATCCTTTAGCGAAATTGATGGGCGGCATATCCGGCAATGCCGGGCTATTTTCCAATGCCTATGATTTGTCAATATACTGCCGGATGCTTTTGAATGACGGCACCTGGAATGGCATAAGAGTTCTCAGCCCCGAAGCGGTTAATATGCTGACTACTGCTCAGGTGTATGGCCGTGCCTATGGTTTTGATGTGAATTCAAGTTACTCTTCGGCGAAGGGCTCTTACGCTTGCGAAAAAGCATTTTGCCATACCGGTTATACAGGTACTTCAATAGTCTGCGACCCAGTGTGCAAGGCCTTTGTTATTATTCTTACCAATAGAATCCATCCCAGCGATGACGGAACCGCAAAACCTGTTCGTAATAAAATTGCAGATATTGTTTTTTCCAGTCTATATAAGATTCCTTAAGTTTCTTAAGGCGGATGTTGGCCACTGAGATTAGTTGCTGGTCGCTCGTCGTTCGTCGCTCGGGTCACTAGTCACGACAGACAAGTCATCGGTTTTCCTCCGTAAGGAGTCCTTAGGACTAACCTATTTTCGATTGTCGAATGTCAATTGAAAATTGTAAATCGAAAATCGCAAATCGAATCAGTTGTAATTTGGTCTTGCGGGCCATATTATGGCGTTCAGAACCATCTGGGAGATATTCTTGTTCTGGTAGTCTGACACGGCGTGTCCCGGCATGAAATAGACTATGGTTCCCTTGTCTGCTTTCTTAATCCATGCTCCTCTATCCTGCATATATGTTTTGTTGGTTTCTTTATCGTGATAGATTATTCCACACAAAACGACTTTTTCCCTGCCGTCTATAAATTTGTGATTAATGAAAACTTCCGAATCGTCTTGAAGAGTAATGGCCGGATATGACCCCTCTGCGCTTGGATAGTCCGAAGGGGTGTAAACAATTTTTTCATCCCAGTTAACGTCGGAATTTGTGATAAAGTGTTGCGAGTTCAGATTAACAAATGACCAGCTTGAGCCTATCCATTTATAGCCCGCCTGCCCAGGGTCTCGTACGGCGGGCAGGCCGCCTGTTTCCATTGGTCCCTTGTCTAATCGTATCCCTAAGAAATCAAAATAGAACCTGTTGTTAGCTTTCTTGCTGCTTATAGAGTGATGCAGGCATATCAGCTTTCCGCCATTTTTGGTGTAGTCGATAATTGACTTTTCTGTCCTCTCTTCAAGGTCTTTGTGGATAAAAACGACGACCGCCTGATACTCAGACAGGTCTTGCGGTAAAGACTGTTGCTCTGTAATAGCTACTGACAGGTTGCCCTTTTCCCGCAAGAACTTTGCCAGCACTTCCATTTGAGGAAGTTCGTCCTGGACTATGACAACTTTACGTGGTTTTTCTGAGTCCTGGGGACTCCGTACGGAGGACAATCCAAGGGTCAATAAAGTGCAAATTGACACGAACAGCATGTACATAAAGGTTCTGAGTTTCGATGTTCGAAACCAAATTGTGCGCCTTCCTTCTTTGGTTGTAGTACGCATCAGAAATTCTCCTTTCGCATTAGTTTTACCACGTTTTCACGGTTTTTCTTCACAAGCGATTTTTTATTTCATTGTTAGAACGGCGATTTCATATACATGCACTTCGGGCACGGTAAACGTGACGATGCCATCTTGCTCTTCGAAAGGAAGGTTAAGGTCGCCGTTCCGCTCCGGGCTTGCCAGCATTACCGTCTTAACATGACATCCTACAGGTAGACGCACACGTGTTACGATGTTTTTGGCTGGCTCATCCGCTCGATAGTTGACCAGATGCAATAATCGTCTGCCGGCCTGCTCGGTCAGCTCCGAACATAGGCCTGGTACTGCTTGTACGACCAGGGCAAATTCATCGTCGCAGGCCCGGCGGACTGCGTCGAAGATGTTGCTATTTTTGACAGAATTAACAGGATTATCCTGTATATCCTGTCTGCTTTCACAAGCAATGCGGACTACACGGGAAGCCTGCCCGACGGACAAGCCTCTGGGTAGGCGGGTCGGCAAATCGTCCAACGCCGGTTTTTCCCGAGGGAGCATCCACTGGTCATGTGTGGCGGCCGGTCCGATCATACAGACCTGGCCGCCGGATTCAACGTACTGTTTAATTTGCTCGACATGCTCGTCCGATAGGGCAACACAGCCAGCAAGAACGAGCACACGATATCGCTTTAAGTCATTAAGGTGCTGCTCATAAATTATCTGGAAACAAATGTGGTTATCAATCAAAGCCTGTTCGGCTTGATAAGTGAGCTTGGCGTACTTCGAATCAGCGAATACCTGTGACGGAAAGCTGCGCAGAACGGCGACATCGGCAATGACGTTGGCTTCCCGCAGCAGGTCACGGCGTGTGTGAAAGAAGCGAATGAAAGGTGCAAGGCTGTGAGAAAATAGATCCTTTGAGCCGGGCCTGGCGACTATATTGCCGTATTCAAACCAGCAGATGCATCCAAGGCAATCGCTGTTAAAAGCCATCGACTCGGCCATTTCAAGGCCGGTAGTGGTGTAAGTAAAGGCAATATTGTTCATGCGACGGGCCACCTTGAAAGTGCGGATACGGCTGTAGAGTTGTCCGTTATGGTAGCTGGGCTGCCTACCCTCGTCCCAGAACGCCTCTCCGCCCTGGAGCAGTCGGCCGTGGTCCGTAGGCGGCTGAATATAGTTTCCCGGGCCGCCGGGATTGCACTCGATGAGAATGTCTCCGCGAAGCGTTCGCGCGTAACGGCTCATATTATGATAAGAATCGGCCAGTGACTGGCATGAAAAATCCAGCCAGGCTCGGCGTAATAGATTGTCTGCCGGCCCGGTCATTGCCGGCTGGACGGCACTAAGGTCGTCGATACCCATCTTCTTTAGCTCCTGAGGAGTGAACGTATCACCGAGATAGTTGCGGAACCGTTGTACGGAGTTAGCGTCTTGGCCGGGACCATAAGAATAGTTGTCGAAGTGGAGCAGGTCCGCTCCAATGTCGTTGACCGCAAATTGAACAAGCTGCCTGTAGAACGCCTGTGCATCGGCGTGGTTCCGGTTCCAGCGGTAGCGATACGTTGCTTTATCATACGTCAGGGGCTTGCCATCCTTATCGAGCAGGACCCAGTCACTGGCCTGGGGAATCTCTTTGAATAGCGGCTCCCAAAGAAAGGCCCCGCTGTAGTTGTAAACGCCGACATACAGACCGCCGTCTTTGCAGAGCTTAGCGAACTTGACGGCGTCGGCCATGCTTTCGCGCTCTGCAATCAGGCCCGCGCCTTTATAGCAGTGCATCATAACGAAATTCACGCCCAGGGCCTTCAATTCGGCGATCATCTCAGGACTGTGTTCGCGCAGGTAGGCAGCACGTTGTTCGGCCGTCGGTATGTAGCCCTCGCTACCGTCACGCCGAACACGGAAAAGCAATGGCTCCCAACTTCCTGCCATCACAATGCCGTCACGCTGCAACCAATTTGGGCGTTGATTTAATGGCAGGGTTAGCGGTTCAGCGTTTGCTAAACCGGAAAGAAACAACAGTAAAACGATGGCCTGTTTGATGATTAAAAAAAATCTCTTATAGGCAGGTTTTGTCGGCGTTTTTATAAGTAAGTCCTTCATAGACAATTATCGTAAATTTTTCTTTAGTACTGTTTAGTGCCGTTAGTTTATCGCAGTCTCAAACCAAAATCAAGGTAAGCTTAGAAAATCTGGTGAGCTGTTATAGACGCCGATCGTAGCCAACCGGCTGAAAAAAAATTATCAAAAACGTATGTCGCCAGCGGTGAAACCTTCACATGTGAAATGCCTCTACTTTAAGATGATATTTTTATATCAGGTGGACAACGTTTATAAAAGGAACTATAATCTTTGTCGCTTTATATGATTCTGTTATAAATGACTACAGATGCGTTCCAGTTAAAGTCGGCAGGGGGGCAGAGTCGGAATTGTGGGACGAGACAAAGCCATGTGGGCAACTGTGTTTATGTGCTTCGTTACAGCACCTGTACTCACGTTATCGCCAGGATGGCTTACGCCACCGCAGGTGCGAGTACTGGCTATCGGACCGAGTTCAACCCAGCTACACAGAGACATCGGCAGTATTGACACTGTCATTCAGTTGGCTGGGAATGCAAATGAGGATGAAGTTCGGCTCGCCCATCTCAATCACCTCCGAAAACAGCATGATTTAGATGAGTCGTTAAAAAAGGACCTCGACAAGCTTGTTCTTGAAATCGATCGCTGGATAAATGAGAAGTCATTACCTTATTTCGGGCGCGAGGTCGCTCGCACACGGGATTTTGACTTTGGGATTGCCGGCATCTCGCCGTTGTATCCGTTGACCTATCTGTATCGCGGCAGGATGCTAACCTGGTACACGATGGAGTCTGGCGGCATCTGGAACATCCCTGAGCGAAAGAGAGAATTTTTGGATAAGGCATGTGAGTTTTTTGAGAAAGCTGCGCAGGCCTTTCCCGAAAATAAAATCACCCAGATGTATCTCGGACATCCTATTGCGTCTGAAAAGTCATACCCATCTTTTCCAGGCGCACCAGAATGGGCTGTTTATCAGCGGGAAGGTCTGGAACGGCTGACTGATATCATAGAGTGGTGGATTGACAACCGCATGCAGGAAAACGGCGAATACGGTGGCGGTTGGGGAGATGACTGTGAAATGTGGCGCTGGTGGGTACCTGTCCTGATTGGATTCGATAGCCCAAAGATAACAAAAGCCCAGGCGCGTTTCTCTAAAGCCCTGCTCAATCAGCCGCACA
>Ga0315312_1000185_pt1 | contig 95529 bp, 93 predicted proteins | sample TDP7_MG_FD_203629 | JGI IMG/M metagenome (GOLD analysis project Ga0315312, IMG submission 203629) | Freshwater sediment microbial communities from Lake Towuti, South Sulawesi, Indonesia - TDP7 | ecosystem: Environmental > Aquatic > Freshwater > Lake > Sediment | place: Indonesia: South Sulawesi...
TGCCCATCTCCGGGCTCCCGCTCTCACGGCCCGTACCGGTTATAGGCCTGGTGAGCCGTTACCTCACCAGCAACCTGATCGGGTGCGGCCCTATCCTTAAGCGAGATCGAGAAGCATGGTCTCAATCACTTTTGAGTGGAGAACTATTCCAAGCCTCCCCACCTATCGAGTATTAGCCCCAGTTTCCCGGGGTTATCCTCGTCTCAAGGGTAAGTTAGCCACATGATACTGAGCCGTACGCTACGTCTCCACCATAGCTTAGAAACGTACAACTCGCATGGCTTAGTCTCATCCCGATAGCAGTTGGGTCCGCCAGGATCAAGCGGAGTTGGGACGTATTAGAAAATACGGCCTCCAGATTTTAGATAGACTGGAGATTGGCAGGAAACTGCAAGCGTATCTTGGACCCAAACGTTCCAGAAGGCAGTTTCTGGTTTGTTTAGGTCTTCATTAGTCTACCCGCAATCGGAGGTCAACTTTTCATCCAAAGGCTGACAGCCTTCACAGTCGAGTTGACGCCGCCGCCGGAGATTGCGGAGTCATGTCGAGATTTTCGACACACGAAAGGACGACTCGACTCGATATAAACCTTTCCATGGAAGAGAAAGTTACTGATTGAAAGAGAATTAAGCCCGAAAAAGCTTGTGGCACTATGCTCGTACAGATCGAGGAAGCTAGAGTCTATTCTCTAGACGCTGTATTCGAGGGCGCTCCTAATATAAGTCGGATCCTGTATTAGAAACAACTAGAGCTTGGCGCATGCTTGAGAGAGAGTAGAGCAGGAAGCGCGACAGATGCGAATTGCCTTTGACCACCGTATCGTCGGCAATCGATTCGGAGTCTAGACTGGCATGCAGTCGAATAACTATCCTCACCATATGCTGAGAGAAATTCATGAAGAACCCAAAGCTGCATCAGATACTTTGAACAACATCGTAAAGCAAAGCAGTGACATTGGATCTTTTCTTTCTAGCGGGAGGTACGATATGATCTACTCGACTGGAAGTGGAACAAGTTACCACGCAGGACTTGCAGGGCAATATGCGATAGGAACATTGAGCAAGAGAACAGTAAGTTCGATTCCGGCATCAGAATTCAGGCGGTGGCTTCCGATGCTGGTGAGAGAGTTTCTGCTTCTGGCCTTCTCACAATCTGGGGAGAGCGTGGATGTGCTAGATGCTGTTCGTCTAGCTCTTGAGAGAGACGCAAGTATATTAGCAATAACGAACACGCCTAAGAGCTCGCTCTCCAAGATGGCGCGATACGTGTTGTTGACGCGAGCCGGAAATGAGTTAGCTGTGACCGCTACTAAGACGTTCATATCTCAACTGGCGGCGGTCTATCTTTTATCATTGGAACTGGGCATAAAGTCATCTAAGGTTGAGCGATGGAGAACATGGCTTCTTAACGTTCCAGACCTCGTGGGGAAAACGATCAAGCTGAACGCCAAGCTAACTGAAGAACTCGCTGGGAAACATAAGGATAAGAGTATCTTCTTTATTCTAGGAAGCGGGCCGAATTACGTGGTTGCTCTCGAAGGCGCTCTTAAACTTAAGGAAGCATGCAACGTCTTCGCAGAAGGTTTTGCGAGCAGAGAATTCCTACATGGACCAGTGCAGCTGGTAAACGAGAGGACGCCGATAGTTTTGATTGTTCCTCCACATGAATTACAGGGCGAATCGGCAAGTCTGATCAAAGATCTTAGAAGATTCAAAGCACCGCTCATCGCTGTTTCAGAAGAAGAGGGAGAAATAGAGAAAGCTTGTGAGAGTTTACTTCCTGTTCCAAAGGGCGCTCCTGAGGTGTTTTCTCCTATTCTCAACGTTGTTCCTATCCAGCTTCTGTCATACTATCTCTCTGTTTCGAGAGGTTTAAATCCAGATAAACCTGAAAAGCTTTCTAAGGTTGTAAGATAGAAGATGATAAAGTGTCTCCTTTTTGGTTTGGATGATACGCTATATGATGCGTCTGTACAAATGGAAGCCGCTAGACTGAACGCGATTAAGGCGATGATTGAAGCTGGTTTGCCGTCAGATATCGAAAATAGCTTCAACACTTTGAAGAGTATTGTCAAGGAATATGGACTGCACTACAACCAGCACTTCGATAGACTGCTGGAGCGACTAGGACTGAAATGGAACCCTCGGGTTATAGCTGCTGGCGTTGTCGCATATCGAGAAACGAGTCTAGCGTATCTGAAACCTTTCCCGGAAACATTGCCGACTCTAGTGAGACTTAGAGATGAAGGGTACAAACTCGGCGTGGTAGCATGCGGGAAGCCTGTGAAACAATGGCAGAAGCTTATTCAACTAGGTGTTCAACATCTATTTCACTTCGCAACCTTCTCAGAACAAACGGGCGCAACCCCGATAGAAGAGGAACTTTTCAAATCAGCAATCAAAGAATTGAAGATTCAACCCGCAGAGGTTATCTCCATCGGCAATAGATTAGATACAGAGATCAGGAGTGCAAATGAGATTGGAATAACTTCCGTGCGGATCAGAAAGGGCGAATATGGCATTGAAGAACCCTCATCGCCAAGACTGAAGGCGAAGTATGAGATAAGTAAGCTATCCGAGATACTCGAGATTCTGAATAAGTTGAAATAACTGTCCTGATCGAACTTTGAAGTTCACACTTCGAATTTAACTCGTCTTAATGATCCGGCCTTTCACAATCGTGCTTTGAACACTAAGATCTTCATCAAGTATGGTGATGTCGGCGTCCTTTCCTTCGTCTAAACTGCCTTTAGTGTCACCAAAACCAATCATCGAAGCCGCATTTGTTGAAGCCATTTTGAGGGCATCTGAAAGCGGAATTCCAAGAAAAGTCACCATGTTTTTTACAGCCATATTCATCGTCAAGGTGCTTCCAGCTAACGTCCCTGAGGCTAGTCTGCACACTCCGTCCTTGACTGTTACAGCCAAACCTCCAAGCTCGTAAGTTCCATTGCCCATTCCAGCTGCTCTTACGGCATCGCTTATCAGAATGATATTGTCTGCGCCTTTCGCTCTAAATAGAACTTTTAGGGCAGTTGGATGAACATGAATTCCATCAGCAATCACGCTGACTGTTAACTCTTTGTCAGCAAGAGCCGCTCCAACGATTCCCGGTTCCCTATGGTGAAACTCCTTCATGCCATTGAAGATGTGCGTAACGTGCGTAATTCCGGCTTTAATGGCAGACATAATCTCAGCGTAACTCGCATTTGAGTGCCCCGCAGACACGACAATGCCCCAATTCTTTAGAGCAGCTATGAATTCCGTAGCTCCTTCTATTTCGGGTGCTACAGTTACAATCTTCACGCTATTTGCCGACTCCTCAAGTATTCTCTTGAACTCAGCAAGAGACGGTGAACGAACGTGCTCAACGTTGTGAGCACCTGTCCTTTCTGGAGAGATGTAAGGTCCCTCTAGATGGATGCCAAGTATCTCGGCGCCGTTTGTGCCTCTTTTGATTACGGCTCTGGCGGCTCGTACAGCTTGGACTATCCGGTCGAATGATTCTGTCATCGTTGTAGCAAGCATCGATGTCGTGCCAAACCGTGCACAGAACTTAGCAATCTTGTCTATTGCTTCAGGTGTTCCGTCCATTACGTCTGAACCCGCGCCTCCGTGAATATGGGTGTCAATGAAACCGGGAACTACGATCATACCTGACACGTCTACAATCTCAGCTTCAAGGGGTTCTGATATTCTTCGTCCTACTCTGACGATTCTCCCACTCTTGATGTAAACCGTTCCGTTGTCAATTTTCGTGAAAGGTGTGAATACCGTTCCGCCCTTTATGACAAGAGCTTTTGTACGCATAGCTATTCACTCAGCTACTATGTCTTGCCTGAAAGAAGATTGACAATTCTCAAGTAAGCTTGAACTAAGCCTATTTATAGTTAAGGGTGAAAAGTCAATTTTCGGATAGTTGATGTCTTCGACGATGGAGTACCGTGATAGAATCTACATTAGGGAAGATATTCTCCTGAAATTGATGCAATACCGAGAATTGAACCAGACAGCTCTTCTCAGTTATTGTGGATTGAACTTGCAGAAGCATAAATCTCTACTTGATGAGATGGAGAATAAAGGTTTGATTTCTAGAAGCGAAGAGTTCCGAGGAAGAAAGAAAGTCGTGATCTACCGCGTTACTGAGGTTGGGGTAGCTTTCTGTAAGAAGATACTTCAACCTTATGAAGCAATGTTCCCGAGGATTGCAAGGAAGTCAAGTACAGTAACATAGTTTCGGAAGGAATTTATAACCACGTGAAAGACTGTATCGCTTGAGTTTACCATGGCGAAGAAGGAAGAATCAACTGGAAGAGAGAGCCTACTAGAGATTATTGACAATCTCGTCTATCATGTCAACATGGAGAGGATATGGCTCAATGTTCTCTGTATGACCTCGATAATCATAGCGCCGATATCTCTTTTCTTCACCATCTTCATGATGCTGCACCCAGGTATACTTCGGCTAATGTTCAGATTTGATTTTCCACTCGGCTTGATAACAATGGCCTACTTCATCATCAATTTGTTCGTAGCAACCCTTTGGCTTGTGGTCGGCTTGAAGGAGTTTCGTTTTCTGAGCAAATGGAGTTATCGATTCAAAAGATACTTCTCTTTGAAAGAGCAGTTGGACAAAGAGCTCCAGAGAGAATTCGGAGGTTAAAGGCCTTCGCGATCTTCACGCGAGGCGATTTCTATCTTAACTTTGCTACCTTGTTTGGTTCATTGAAATTTGATTGAACAAGTTATCTCATTGTCGGTTTATTCGATTCAGAACGTAGATAGGAAGTCATTGCATTACATAGGATGCTCTTTCTGACTTCTCTAGCTTTTCTCACGACTCTTCTGGCAGGCTTAAAACCATCGCAGCTTGAAGGAACCCTCTTTTAATCAGAAAATACGTTTTCGTTGAACCTATGCTATGACAACATGGTCTATCTGGAAGTATCTTTTGGCGAGCATTCGTGTCTTGTCGATTGTTCTCCCATTCTTACCTATCGCTATAGCTTTGTCTCTAGGTTCAACCTCGACGACGACTATCTTCTTCTCAGGCTTCTCTGTTATCCTTATCTCCTTTATTCTAGCTGGAGAGAGCGAATTCTTGATCAGCTGCTCCGGCGTATCCGCGCTCTCAACCACTTCAATCTGACGGCCTGTCATCTTCCTGAGCATGTTTATGTTCTTTCCAGCCTTTCCGATGGCTAGCCCCATCTCCCCTTCTTTCGCTACGAAGATTATTCTGTCGTTCTTATCGTCGATCAGGCAGTCCTTCGAGGTAGCTCCTGTCATGCTCTCAAAGAGAGCTATATACCGCATCTCTTCACTAGTCAGTCTTATCTTAGGCGTTAACATTCTCAGTCTCAGCCAACTTCAGTATCTCTGAATCTCCCGGCTCCTTTACTGTTACTGCAGCAACTACAAATGGTTTTTCACAAGCGGTCGCTAAATCCAAGCTAGTCCCTGAATAAGTATATACCGGGATCTGAGAGAGTCTGGCGTTAGAAAGAATCTCTTTCCGATAGTCTTCTGGGCAGTTCGAAGCTAGAATAATGAGCTTGGCTCTTCCAGCCCTCACCGCGTCAACTGCCTCCTCACAACCAAAATCGATTTTCCCTGTTTTAACGACGATCTTTATCTGTTTGTTCACATCAATCATTTACTTCTCTTCTCCGTCTCTGGCATGGCCATGTAAACTTCAATGAGGCCCGTTCCCATCGGTATCTGTTGCCCGACTATAACATTTTCAGCGACCCCTCTCAGTGTGTCCCTGGTTCCTCTCACCGCAGCATCTACGATAGTTGGTATTGTTATTTCGAAAGCCGCTTTAGCTAGAGTGCTCGCCTTTTCTCCACTCACTCCATGTCTTCCCACTTGCAGAACATCACCTGACGCGGTCATCGCATCCGCTACGAGCATAATATGTCGAACATCCACATCAAGGCCTTGCTCTTCAAGAACGCCGATGGCTTCTTTTATAATGACGTTTCTCGCAGCTTCGATGCCGAGTACCGTCGCAACTTCATGGATATTATTGGTCATTGTCCTAGTGGGGTTCACGCCCTGAGTTGCGATTGTCAATTCCAAGTTTGAGCCTTCGGTTCTTATTACCCACTCTCCTTTCTCCTCCATCACCAAAGCTCTCTTTACTGCCGGAATGCCTTTGATATGCAGGACTGGAATTCTCGCGGCAAGCCTCTTGAATTGGGCTATTTCCATTTCTTTCGGTTTTATCTCTATCTTCTGCCCTTTTATCTTCACATCGCATCCGGCCGGTTTAACAGCGTTCTTGACCTCGCTTGTTCTTATTCGCCTCTCCTTCATCGCTCGAAGATTCAGTGTGGCGACGATCTTCATTCTTGTGATATCTGACTCGATGCTTGTGACTATGTCACCTAAAGTTGTGTGAGTTAGCAGAGTTGCAACCTCTTGAGCTTTCTCTTTGCTCGCTCTATGCTTCTCGTCGAGATAGACGATCGTCATGGGCGTCGAAGGTATCTTTCGTGCGTCGACTATCTCTATCAAACGTGGGAGACCGAGAGTAACGTTCTGCTCCCTCACCCCTGCGAAGTGGAATGTTCTTAAAGTCATCTGTGTTCCAGGTTCACCGATCGATTGGGCTGAAACGATCCCCGCTGCCTCACCTGGTTCGACGAGAGATCGCCTATAATTGTCAGTCACTTGAGAGATCACTTTGTCAACAGCCTTCTTCGCTAGCTTCGCGTCGAGCAAAGTCTTCTTCAATTCGTTAACTAGCAACGGCGTCATCTCCTTCTCAGCTTCGTTTACATTTCTGATTACGTACTGAGCGCTCGCCCTCGGCCCTTTCTCAATGGCTAGTCTAACTCTATCAACAAGTCTCTCAATGTTTACAGCCTTTCCGTGGTCGCTCTTCGCGGTGTCGACACCATCTTCGCCGTATTTGAACTGGATTATGTTACCTCGAGAATCTCTCACAGTACCGTCATACTCAACTCGCAAGTGTTCCAGAGCGTTTATCAATCTTCTCTGCATGTATCCGCTCTGTTGTGTTCGGACAGCTGTGTCGACGAGACCTTCTCTTCCACCCATTGCATGGAAGAAGAACTCTATTGGTGTTAGACCGTCACGATATGATGAATAGACGAATCCTCTAGCTTCAGCTCCAACATCCCCCTGTTCAAAGAACGAAAGCGCCCTGTTCCTGAACCCGCGTAAGATTCTTTTTCCTCTAATCGACTGTTGTCCTACACAAGCAGTCATCTGTCCGATATTTAGCATCGAACCTCTGGCGCCTGCTCTCGTCATAATAACGCCTTCGTTGTCCATCTCGAAATATTCGTCAGCGTACTCTCCAGCTAGATCTCTAGCTCTTGAGAGTTCATTCATTATGTAGATCTCTAGCGACTCTTCGAGAGATTGCCCCGGAAGTCTTTCTAAAGTTCTGTTTCTATAGCTTTCGATTAAGGAGTTGACTTTATCTTCAGCCTTGCCTATCGCGGTCTGTATTTTCTGTCTAACTGAGCTCGGTATGTCAAGCTCATCCATCGCGTAGGTGAATCCTCTCGATGTCATGAATCTGTCAAGTAGCTTTGTGATCGAATTCAAGAATTCTCTTCCAGTTTTCGGCCCATAGTCTTTCACTATTCTGTGAAATAGGCTTTCAGACTTCTCAGCTCCTATTGAGGCCTTGTCGATTACGCCCCGTTCCAGAACGCCGTCCTTTATGACGATATACGCGTCATATGGGCATTTCTCTTCTTTACATTCAGTGCACTCATAGACGCTGCAGATATTCGATTTTGAGAGGAAATTGAATCCCTTTGGAAGGAAGAGGCTGAAGATCTGCTTTCCAGTCCAGAGCTTTGTAGGTCTTTTTACAGCAGGTTCAGGTAATGGACCTTCGTAATTCGCTGCTATAAGGAGATGGCTTACTTGGTCTTTAGTTAATTGAGTTGAATTATTCGTTAAGAGATAGGCTGCGCTTAGTGAGTCCCTTATGGCTCCAATGATAGGTCCGCCATATCTTGGAGAGAGGATCTGATCTTGAACTTGCATTAGAAGCCTCGCTTCAGTTCGAGCTTCTTCACCTTGAGGCACATGCAGATTCATCTCGTCCCCATCGAAGTCCGCGTTGTATGGCGGGCAGACGCATGGATTCAATCTGAAGGTTTTGTATGGTAGAACCCTGACTCTATGAGCCATTATGGACATCCTGTGGAGTGAAGGTTGCCTATTGAAGAGAACAATGTCTCCATCTCGAATGTGTCTCTCAACAATGAATCCCGGCTGAATAGCCTCTGAGAGGCTTTCTCTTTCCGCAACGAATTCTAGTCTAACTCTTCTTTGATCCGGCCTGACTATGTATAGAGCTCCGGGATATTCTTCAGGGCCGTTCTTGATTAGTTTCTTCATCTCTTCTAGGTTCCATTCAGTTACCCTTTCAGGTATAGTAAGTCTAGCGGCTATGTCGACTGGAACCCCGACCTCATTTATGTCCAGATTTGGGTCTGGAGATATCACAGTTCTTGCTGAGAAGTCAACTCTCTTTCCGGATAGGTTTCCTCTGAATCTTCCTTCCTTTCCTTTCAATCTTTGGCAGATTGTCTTCAATGCTCTTCCTGACCTATGCCTTGCGGGAGGTAGGCCTGAGACCTCATTGTCAAAGTATGTTGTTACATGATATTGGAGAAGCTCATGAAGTTCCTGTATTATGTTGACAGGAACTCCAGATTCTAATGCTTCTCCCAATTTCTGATTGATTCTGATTATATCGACAAGTTTATGAGTGAGATCGTCTTCGGAGCGAATCCCTGATTCTAGGGTGATAGATGGCCTAACACTAACAGGTGGGACCGGTAGAACTTGGAGAATAGCCCATTCTGGTCTAGCTGCTTGCGGGTCCATACCGAGGATCCTCAAGTCATCGTCCGGTATCCTCTCAAGTCTTTCACGTATTGCGCTGGGCGTGAGCTTTGGAGCGCCAGCTTCAATCAATTCGTGATATGATGTGGGCTTGACGTGTTCTATTATGTACTGTCTTGTTCCGCAGTGTGGACATTCCTGGGTCTTCTTTGCATCTTTAACTATGGTCTCGAAGAATATGTCTGGAACTATGTTAAGCCTCCTCTTCTCCTCAGCCATCTTTTCCTTATAGCGTTCGATCTTCTCAGCTGAAAGGAGGATTCGACCGCAATTTCGACATGTCACTGAGAGAAGTTTATGGATCAGTTTTGCGAACGAGACATGTATCACCGGTTCAGCTAATTCTATATGTCCAAAATGTCCTGGGCATGCTGCAGCAGTGTTGCCGCAAGACTTGCACTTTTGTCTAGGTTCAAGTGTCCCGAGCCTCCCATCCATGAGACCTGAGACTATAGGAACACCGTCCTCGTCATAGGTGTCTGCAGTCTGAACTTCAACCGCTGAAAGCTTTCTTATATCATTAGGCGAGAGCAAGGAGAAACCGATGCTGTCTATTACCTTGTATGTCTCTTCGCGTAGGAATGCCATGTTACGCGCGCTCCTCGACTCTCACTCTTGGCGCGATTCCAAGCGCCATCAACTCTTGTATAAGTAACTTGAAGGCGTACGACATGGCTACTGGAGAAATAACAGCTTTTTCGCCGCAGATCCTGCACACGTACTTGTTCTGTTTGATGTCATGATAAGCTAGTAGCCCACAGTTCTCGCAGACAATGGCTATATATTTGTCGGATTCCTCTAGGAGTCTATCTCTGAGTAGAGCAGAGGCGCCGTGCCCGATTAAGCAATCTCTCTCCATCTCTCCGAACCTTAATCCTCCTCCTCGCGCTCTTCCTTCTGTAGGCTGCCTCGTCAACATCTGGACTTGGCCTCGGGCTCTAGCATGCATCTTATCTGATACCATGTGATGCAGTTTCTGATAGTAGACTACACCTACGAAAACATCTGCAGCAAGCTTCTCGCCGCTGATCCCATTGTACAACACTTCCCGGCCGCTGTACTGGAATCCAAGATTTAGAAGGGCTTCCCGCAATGAATCTGGGTTCTCATTGCTGAACGGTGTTCCATCGACCTGTTCTCCCCTCATGGCAGCTACCTTCCCCGCTATAGTCTCTACGAACTGTCCAATCGTCATTCTCGACGGTATCGCATGTGGATTTATTACGATATCAGGAACCAATCCTTCCTCTGTGAATGGCATATCCTCCCCATGAACAAGAAGACCCACAACCCCTTTCTGCCCGTGTCGAGATGCAAACTTGTCTCCTAGTTCCGGAACCCTTAGGTCTCTCACTTTCACCTTCACCAATTTGCTACCTTCGATAGACTCACTCATGAAGACGAGGTCAACTACGCCGGATTCTGACGGCCTCATGCATACAGATGAATCTCTCTTCGTTGGTCCTCTAACTTCGAATTCCCTGTACTCTTCTAGGAATCTTGGCGGGCTCGTTCTACCTATCAGGACTGCGTTTCCGGCGACAGGCGATTCGACAGATATTATTCCATCTTCCTCCAAGAGCCTGTAGTATCGGTCTCCTCTATACCCTCTTATGCCGGCTTCAGGCACCTCAAGTTTATCTCTCAATCCACCCAAGTACTGTCTACATTCAGCTTCGTAGATCCTGAAGAACGTTGATCTTGCCAGTCCTCGATCTACTGAGGATTTGTTCAAGATTATCGCGTCTTCCATATTGTATCCTTGAAATGAGAGAACTGCCACCACGCAGTTCTGTCCGCAAGGTCTATCATCAAAGTTGAATATCTCCATAGGTTTCGTTTTGACAGTAGGGCTCTGCGGGTAGTGCAGCAGATGCGCTCTGGAGTCGACTCTATTGAAGAAGTTTGTCGAGAACACTCCTAACGCTTGTTTTGCCATTGCAGATTCATACGCGTTTCTAGGAGACTGGTTATGTTCCGCGTAGGGTATAAGTGAAGCGCATATCCCGAGCGTTGCGTATGAAGCGAGTTCTAGATGGGTCGTCCTGTCCGCTATCTTGGTAGGATCCAAAGCTACGAGAGCATTCTCTTCTTCGTCAGCATCCAGATACTCGATTAAACCCTCTTTAACGAGGTCTTCCCATCCAAGCTCTTCTCTCTGAATTCTCTCTACGTGATCCTCCGTGAGTTTGGCTTTCCTATTCTCAACGATGACGAGAGGTCTTCTAACTCTCCCAGCATCACTATTGACGTATAACTCAGGCTTCGCTCCTTCAATCGTTGGTGGATAGTAGACAACGTTTACCTCTGAGCTTAGTTTGGTGGTTCTTCGCAGTGTTCTTATCTCTTTCGCTAGAGCTTCAGGCTCTTTACAGTATCCTGCGATTATTCCGTCGACGATTACTTTAGATCCGTCCTGTCTAAGTTTCTTGTCTGCTTCTTCGAGTTTTACAACCCCCATCTTGTGGAGCCTATTGACCACTTCTTTCGGGTCTACTCCTACGGATATTATTGAGGATAGCGCTAGGTTCTTGACTAAGCCACAGTTTGACCCTTCAGGGGTCTCGTTTGGACACAGTCTTCCCCAGTGTGTCGGGTGAAGATCTCTCGCCTCGAGATTGGGTTGGCTTCTGCTTAGCGGCGACTGTAGTCTTCTAAGGTGACTTAAAGTTGAGCAGAAGTTAGTTCTATCTAGTAGCTGAGTAACTCCGACTCTTCCTCTCACCCAATTTCCAGTTGCGATAGCATGCTGAACTCTCTCAGTTATGATTCCAGGCCTGACCGCGTTGACTATGGATAATTCGACATGCCTTTTGACAGTAATTCGTTCAAGTTGGTATTTCAGATCTCTCGTCAGATTTCTAAACGCTATTCTGAACAGTTCAGCGAGTAGTGACCCTGCTAATTTCAGCCTCTTGTTCGCGTAGTGGTCTTTGTCGTCCGGTTCTCTCTTTCCAAGCTTCAGTTCTATGATTCTATTTGCGATCTCCGCCAAGAAGACTGCCTTATCGAAACGATTCGCCGGCGCTCTCCCCAGATGTGGCAAGAAGTTTCTGTCTACGACTGTCTCCGCTTTCTTCATTCTATATTCTTCAACTTGCCCCGGTGCTAGTCTATTTCCTACGAATAGGAATGCGTCTTTCGCTGAGATTACCCCTTGAGCTTTGTCGAATGACGATTCCAGTTCACTCTGAGTATCCATCTCCGGCGAGACCATTTCAGCTATCTTTGCATCCTCTTCGATTCCTAGAGCTTTCATCATCACTATTATCGGTAGATCCGCGGGCACGCCAGGCATTGAAATGAATATAGCTCCATCGCTCTTCATCGTGACTTCAATTCTCGCTCTGAATCCTACTGTCGTCGAAAATATTTTGGCTTTGTATGTCGGTGTAACGCCTGTTTTCTCTGTATCTACAAGTATCCTGTTCGGCGCAAGGTCTTCTAGAGCGACTACCACTCTTTCTGACCCATTGACTATGAAGTATCCGCCGGGATCTAACGGGTCTTCCCCTATCCTAACGAGCTCTTCTGACGTTAAGCTTGAGAGTGGACATATTCTAGACTTGAGCATTACCGGAAAGTCGCCGATGTAAACGATTTCCGTTTGCCCTTCTCTCTCACCTATGATCGGGATCATTTCTAGGTGGAGCGGCGCCGCGTACGTAAGGTTTCTGACTCTTGCTTCCGTAGGATATATTTGGCGCTCCGATCCGTCTACTTCTGTAACTCGTGGAGTTCCAATCTCTATCTTGCCTAACTTGATTTTCAGCGAGTATTCCTCTATTTCTATCGGGATCTCTCCAACCTCATCCACGATAGCTTGCAGGCCTCTCTCCACAAAATCGTTGTAGGAGTCTACGTGCTGTTTAACAAGACCTTTTTCCTTGAAGAAGTGTTTAAGAAGATTCCACATTTGAGAGTCTGATGACTGCATCTAAAATATTCCTCCAGTTTAGTCCTCTATGACATATCTGAATACGACTGCCTCTCCCGCCGTTGAGCTTCTTCTCACGATCTTGAGAACATCTCCAGGTTTGGCTTCTATAGCTCGAACAGCTGGATCAGACGCTTTGATGTAGGGCAATTGATAAGCTCGTATATGGTACTTCTCCAGAATTTCTTCCACTTCTTTCTTGTTGAGAAGAACATGTTTCGGAACGAGTTCATGCTTAAAGATGTTGAACTCTTTCTTTTTTTCCTCTTTCACCAATTAGGGATAGCTCCCCCAAAGTGTAGAAAACGTTCATCTGGCCGTTTTCATCCGCGCCTTCGCGAAGCTACCCGTATTAGCACAATACGAGATGCTAATAAAGTTTATGTGTATTAAGAAATGAACATTTATCAAAAATCGCGGTTTCAGTTGTTCATTCAGATTTGTTAAGTATTGAAGCACGCGTCAGACCTAGTATCAAGTTATCGAATAGAGTCATCATGACGTTATTGCACGATGAGATTTGAGAATTCATGGTCGTTCTTGAAGCACCTGAAGATCCAAGTTGAATAGATCAAAACCACGCGTTCTTCTCTTCTGAAAAGCATAAGGCTTGTGGCGGGCCCGCCGGGAATTGAACCCGGGACCCCCGGGTCTCTTCCGACCAGGTAAAAGCTTCACCGACGAATCTTGCATCTCCGGTGCTCTACCTGACTGAGCTTCCCTGCCGAAGCGGAGCTTCGACTTACGGGCCCTCGGAGCCCGCCGATTATGCTTAGCTTTCGAGAATTCTAATTAACCTTTCCTTTCTAAGCAAGCGGGCTTTGCATTCTTTGATTGACAGGGAAACCGAAAACGTTTAAATAAAAACCTCGGCTTGTGATGTTTTGCAGCCCAGGTAGTATAGTCCGGTCCAGTATGTGCGGCTGAGATTGAGAAGACTTTCTCATATCGCCGATTCACCCGCACGACCCGGGTTCGAATCCCGGCCTGGGCGCCTTCAGTCCAGCCTTGTTACAGATCTTAAGCGGACCGTCATTAAGAGGGAGGGATGAGCCTAATGAAGACCAGTTTGGAGTTGCTGAGTCACGAATATGGCTGGATCACGCTTCCGATAGAATCCCTTGGCTGAAGGCTTGTCGCGCTGAGATATAACGTAAGGGATCCCCTAATCTTGGTGAGCCATAGGAGGTTCCGTGTAAGGAGGAGATTGAAGAAGTGTTGAAGCTATTTGAGTTTCCTAGAGTTTACCTGCCGATTATTCTGTATCTCCTCGATTCCGAGGCCTATGGCCTTCATGATGAATTCAAAACGCGAAGTATAGCCCAGCGTGTATCTCATCCATTTGGTTCAGCAGTTGGTCCGGAAACTTCGTGTCCCATCGCCTCGATGGATCGTTAGCCGTGTCTCTTGCATGCATCTGTGAACTCTTAGCAAATTGATGTGATATTGTTCTAGGTAGTACGGAAGACATAAATACGCCACAAAGAGACAGTCAATCTTGGAAAAATAAGGTGAGATGTTTTGAGTGAAGAAGCGAAAGTTTCAAGACGTGGCTATATGAAGTATGTCGGCGGTATTGTCGTTGTCGCGGTTGTTGCAGCTGCAGGATACGGAATATATGAAGCGACGAAGCCTCCTCCGACGACACCTACACCAACACCTACGCCCACGCCTACCCCAACACCTACTCCGACTCCAACCCCTACACCAACATGGCCTCCTAAGGTTGAAGCAGCCAGCCTCACTGTTCTTGCATCCCCTGACTGCGCAGATTTTCTCAAATATGCGGCCGATCAATTTAAGGCGAAATATCCTCAAGTGTCCATCGACGTTGTCCCATTGTCATGGGAAGCTCTCTACCCGAAGATCTTGCATGATCTTGAGTCCAAGACCGGTGCGTATGACATATTCACGATCGACGTTATGACACTTGGTTCAGTCGTTGTGGCAGGATCCGCCAATCTTGATGATATTAGAAAGAAGAATCCTGACATAGTCGATCCAAACTTGGATTTACCTGATTTTGAACCAGGATACTTTGGCTACGGAAGCATTTGGGCAGGAGCTAACTACGGGTTGCCAGTTTATCCTAACCACATGTTCCTCTACTACAGGAAAGACTACTTTGGCGACTCCAAGCTTAAGTCAAAATATGAGAGCGCGACAGGGAAACCCCTAGAGCCTCCAAAGACTTGGGAGGACTGCATAGAGGTATCTAAGTTTTTCACTAAGAAGTACAATAAGGACTCGCCAACAGAGTACGGAATCGCACTGATGTTTCCGACTACTCACACGATGATGTACAACGTATTAAATTGGCTGGGTCCCATTAGACAGTCACCTACAGGCGTTGAGAAATACGGTAAATTGGATCTATACTACGGAGACTTCTGTACCTCGGATGGAAAAGTATGGTTTGCCAATGAAGATGGAGAACGAGCGGTAAAGCTAATTCAAGACCTTCTACCGTATTCGCCGGACCCCTTTGGATCAGACTACGGTGAAACCCTCGCTCAATTCTCAGCAGGAACCACGGCTATGGTTCCGCAATGGTCTGTGCCCTACGGCGATTTCGTCAAAAGTCTGGCTGGCGGAGACTTGAAGAAGGCTAGAGACGTCATAGGTGTTGTAGAGGTGCCTGGTATCCTAGATCGCGGAACGACCGTGCAGAGGCCGGTGAGCGGTGGATGGGCATGCGGAGTCAATGGCTCCACTAAATCACCTAGACAAGCATACCTATTCGCACAATTCGCAACAAACAAGGAGATGGATAAAGCTCACTGGATGAAGTTTGTGATGCCTCCGGCTAGAAGCTCAAATTGGAAAGATCCGGAAAGCAGAGAAGTGTTGAACCCAGACCTTTTCGATACATACGCAAAGAGCATGCGCGAATTATCATACAGGCCTCGAATCCCGCAAGAACCCGACATGGAGAGAGTAGGCAATCCGCTTTGGCAAGACATCATCGCTGGCAGAAAGAAAACGGTTCTCGACGGATTGAAAGAATTGGCAACCGAATGGCAGAAACTCGTCGACCAGTTCAAGCACCCGGGGAAATAGAGTGGCAAATCCGAAAGCCAAGTATCTCTTCATACTCCCACTTTTTTTTCTCTATGTCTCTTTAACTCTTTATCCTTTCCTGAATATGATCTATATTTCATTCTTTAACTACTATCTTGCACGAGGTGGCGAACAAGAATTCGTTGGACTTCTGAACTACCAGAATATGCCGAGCGACTACATCGTACGCGATTCAGTGCAGTTCTCAGTGTTCATCATAATTGCAGGAGTAATAATTGAAACCCTGCTCGGTCTTGGCCTCGCGCTACTAATTCTAGATTCCAAGGGTGAAAGAGCCTTCAGATCGATTTCTATCATACCAATGACCATTCCGATGGTCGTTTCAGGTATGGTTTGGAAAATGCTCTTCAACACAGTATATGGGCCTTTAAACTATTTTCTTTCATTTCTTGGCATAGGTAAAATATCTTGGCTGGGAGATCCCTTTTTTGCCCGTTTCACTATTTTGATAGTGGATATCTGGCAATGGACTCCCTTCATATTCTTGATTCTTTACGCAGGACTAAAAAATGTGCCAGTAGACTTTATCGAAGCTGCGGTTGTAGATGGAGCTGGTGGTTGGCAGGTAACCCGTTACGTTAGAATACCGTTCATAAGACCTTTGATAACAATAGCCGTGATGCTTAGACTGATCGAGCTCCTCAAGCTTTTCGATATTGTGTACATGATAACCGGCGGCGGTCCAGGAACCATTACCTACTCGTACAGCTACCTGATATATGTTGTAGGCTTCCTTACAGGTATCAACTTGGGATATGCTTCAGCTCTTAGCGTTGTCCTTTTGATATGCGCCATGATCTTGACCGCGTTCCTGATCAAAATGTTGAATGTCAAGAGGTTGCTAGGTCTTGAGGTGAAGCCATGAAGAAGCTTAGCTTGTCAATAAAATCGATCTTAAGGTACATCTTGATATTCGTGGCCATGGCATTTTCCCTCTTTCCAGTTTATTGGATGGTTTTAACGGCATTCAAGAGGTCGCAAGATTGGTTTTCATGGCCTCCAATTTTCATCCCTCAGTCTATAACGTTAGACAGCTTTATCGGAGGGGGATACGAAGTGTATAAGACCGCCTCATTAATTGATGTAGCACCCTATTTGAGAAATAGCATAGTCGTCGGTTTAGCGACAGCAGCTATATCTACCTTAATATCCGCGTTTACAGCTTACTCGATATCTAGATTCAGAACAGGAGGAATTAATTTCGTAAATTGGATTCTATCAATGAGAATGCTTCCGCCTATCGTGGTGGCGATCCCGATATATGTATTATTCCACGCATTCAATCTGATCAACACATGGCTGGCGTTGATACTTATTTACTTGATATTTACCACGTCATTTAGCACATGGGTTCTCATAGCTTTCTTTAATGATATTCCTAGGGAGTTGGATGAAGGAGCTTACATTGACGGGTGCACTCCCTTGAAAGCGTTTATCAAAGTGATTCTTCCAGTAAGTTTACCCGGCATTGTCGCTGTCTTCACTCTTTCGCTTCTAACATGTTGGTCTGAATTTCTACTTGCACTAGTTCTTACGCACAATCAAGCGGCGCAGACGCTTCCAGTATATATAGGAAGATACATAACAGGATTCCAAATAGCGTGGGGACCGATAAGCGCCGCAGGGATCGTATCAATGCTGCCTGTAACTATCTTCTCTTTCATTATGTTAAGGTACATGATAACGGGCTTAACTCTGGGTGCCGTGAAAGGCTAGTTCTACGCGAGATCTTTCTGAAACCTTGGAATGCAAAGTGAGGTAGAATCCTGATAGCGTCAAACTTTTCTATTAAGCCCATTTAAAATGATTCGAGGGATTTGGATTGAAACCTAGAGAGAGAGTTATCGCTGCTCTTGAACACAAGGAGCCGGATAGAGTTCCTATAGATCTCGGTGGGTCTGTATCTTCAATACACGCAGTTGCCTACGGTCGCTTGACAGCTAAGCTGGGCTTGAAGATCAAGAGTGAGATTGCCGACAAGATCCAGCAGCTTGCCAGACTAAATGAAGAAATTCTAGTGAGATTAGGCGTAGACCTCAGGCACATCTCGTTGAAGAAAGGCTTCTTCGCAGGTGGAGAAGATCGATTCGACGATCCATCCGGGAGACCGTACTTCATCGATGAGTGGGGAATAAAGTGGGGCAAGAACCCTTACTACTACGATATGATCTATCATCCCTTGGAAAACTTGACAATAGACGACTTGGACCACCACCCATGGCCAGACCCGAAAGATCCAGTCAGATACGAAGGGTTGAGGGAAGATGTGAAGAACCTTTATCACACCACTGACTGCGCGCTGGTTGCTGACGCTATCTTCGGAGGAATATATGAATGCGCTTGGTGGCTGAGAGGATTCGAGAAATTCAATGTCGACATGTATAAGAGGCCTGATTTCGCTGAAGCTCTTCTGGACAAGATACTGGAGCTGTACATGGGCTTTTACAGCCGTTACTTGGATGAGGTTGGAGCCTATGTTCAGATGGTTGAGCTTGGTGATGATGTTGGAGCTCAAACCGGCCCGATAATCTCGCCTGCACTACTTAGAAGGTACATCAAGCCTAGATGGAAGAAGCTGTATGACCTTATACACAGCAAGACTCGAGCCAAGATATTCCATCACTCATGTGGAAGCCTCTACCCGTTCATCGGCGACCTGATCGATGTTGGCGTAGACGTACTCAATCCGATCCAACCGTTGGCAGCGAACATGGATATTGGAAGGATAAAGAAGGAATTCGGAGATAGGTTGAGTCTACATGGAGGAGTTGATATTCAAAGAGTCCTTCCTCTAGGCACTCCGAATGATGTCGTTGAGGAAGTGAAGCGAGTGATACGATTGGCAGCACGGAACGGCGGCTACATATTGGCAGGCGCCCACAATATACAAGCAGATACCCCTGTAGAAAACATCAAGGCGATGTTCGAAGCAGCGAGAAAGTTCGGAGTCTACCCGATTAAGTTATAGCAACTTTAGATAGAGGGGGATGATTTGGTGAAGAACGTTATTTTAGAGAGGTTGAAGGATGCGGTCGTGAACTTTGACATCGAGACTGTTCGAGAGGCATGTAGAGATGCGTTGGATAAAGGCATCTCGGCTTACGAGATCGTTATGGAAGGTATGGCAAAAGGTATGGAGGTCGTCGGCGAGAAGTATGAAAGCGGAGAGTTCTTCCTCTCCGAGTTGATCATGGCTGGAGAGACTGTGAAGGAGGGTATGAAGATAATAGAGCCACACCTAGCTTCCGAAGGAGCGAAAGCTAGAGGGAAGATTGTCATAGGTACAGTTCAAGGCGACCTCCACGACATAGGGAAGAACATAGTCGCCACCCTATTGAAAGCATCAGGCTTCGAGGTGATCGACTTGGGATTCGATGTCGCTCCGCAAAAGTTTGTCGAAGAGACCTGGAACTCGAAGCCGGACATTCTCGGAATGTCCGCGCTATTGACGACGACTATGGTGAACATGGATACAACTATCAGAGAGCTGGAGAAAGCGAAGGTAAAGGAACGGATTAAAGTTATAATAGGTGGCGCTCCAATCGACGCAGACTATGCCCGAAAGATAGGTGCTGACGCATCTGCGAAGGACGCAGTCGAAGGTGTTGCTATCTGCAAGAAGTGGGTTTCAACTAGGTAAGATCTCGATCAGGCTCAGCAAAGGAGTCCATGCGTAAATATAAAAAGCGTTAACGCAACAAACGTTTGAAAGGGAGATAACAATGGTGAAGTATGGTATACACAGTCTCCTTTGGACCGAGCGATTCGATACTGAACCAGAACCATTGATCAAGAAGGCGAAGGCACTTGGTTTCGACGGAATAGAGATCTACGTCTCCCCTCAGCAACTCCAAAGCTTCGACAAGGAAAGAGTCAAAGAGGCTTTAGAGAGTGCAAAGATGAAGTGCATAGGGTCAACCAGTCTAAGCTTAGAGACAGATTTCACAAGTCCAGATGAAGCGACCAGAAGGAGGGGAATCGACTACCTGAAGAATTGCGCCAAACTGTTCTCTAAACTTGGCGCGAAACTGGTTGCTGGAGTGCTGTACGTTGCGTGGGGTAAGATCGTCGGCAGAGGTCGCACTGAAGAGGAATGGGCTCGCTCAGTGGAAAGCTTGAAAGAGGCTTCCCGCCTCGTCAGGGAATACGATGTTGTTCTCGGCCTCGAGCCCGTGAACAGGTTTGAGACCTACTTCCTCAATACAGCGGCTGACGCTGTCAAACTGGTCAAGGCGATAGGTGAACCCAATGTCAAGGTTCACTTAGATACTTTCCACATGAATATAGAAGAGAAGAACTACTATGACCCTATAGTGAAGACTGGAGAACTACTCTGCCATATGCACTGTTGCGAAAATGACAGGAGCGTACCTGGAACAGGAAGCGTCAACTGGGACGAAGTCTTCAGAGGGCTCGCAGACATAAGGTACGATAAATGGATAACCTTGGAGTCCTTCACCCCAGAGATCAAGAGCGTCGCAGCCAGCACCGCTATATGGAGACAACTAGCACCAAGCGCAGACGCCTTAGCATCAGAAGGATTGAAGTTCCTAAGATCTATGGAGAAGAAGTATCTCAGTCGATAGGTCACGTCGACAATTCCAGAAACTTGTCTCTTCATCGCAAAGCCGCTTGATCAATGCTAAGCTCTTCTTCCAGCCCAAATGTTTGCAACTTCACTTCTCTTTTTCTCAGTCTCTACTTCAACCTCATCTTCTAGACATCGAAGTTCATAAAAGCCTTCTAATTCTTCGTTGTGTTTCCTCTGGAACTCTTCGGCTGAGCCGCATCTCCTCTTGATATTATCTGCATCGTCTATTGACGGATAATTCAAGGTATTGGAAATGAATGAATTCATTGACAAGTGAAATTGAATTAACTTACAAACCCTACAATAAAAAAAGCTTATAAGGAAAACGAGCGAATCCACTGTGGAGATCTTTTATGAGCAAGGCCAAGTTCAAGGTTCCTGAGTGGCATGGTAGACATCCCTTCCCTCCGGACAAGAAGAAGCCCACTCTAATATCACGCGACAAGATACTTCATTTTTTGCTCTACGGAAAAACAGCTTACACCGACATGAATTGGCTATTGGCAAGCACCGATAGGATTCACGTCGGAATTTATCTAATTCCTCCAGGGGGAAGATTTGATCCTCCCGACATCCATGCTGGAGAAGAGGTTTATTTTATGCTTGAAGGTACCTTGACTATTTTCAATCCACAAACCGGCGATGTTCATGAAGTACTCGCTGGAGAAGGACTTTGGATTCCGAAGGATTGCTGGCATCAGGGTCACAATTTTACGGATAGGGTTGTGAAGGGTATTTGGGGTATCGCCCCGCTGATGTGGGACCTTAAAAAAGGTCCACCAACAGAGTATCCGTCGGTTCCGCGGTTTTTCAGGTACGAAGAACCTGAGATGTATCTTTGGAAGAAAACGAGTTTTCCTAGGATGAAAGTCTTGAATGGAGGTGACTGTTGTCGAGCGATGTTTGGCAAAGAGCATAGGATTCCAGTAACATTCTATGCAAGTACAAATATGATACATATGGGAGAATTCACCATCCCTCACAATGGATACTCTGAACCTGAGAGTCACAACGGTGACGAAGTTGTCTTTGCGCTTCGTGAGAACCTGACAATTTTCACGCCAAGCACTCAAGAAACATTCGAGGTCAAGGAGGGAGAGGCGTTCTTCATTCCGGAAAAAGTGAAGCATCAATATTACAACTTTACTAATGGAATCACCAGATCCGTGTTTGTTATAGCTCCGAAACTCTAGAAAGAAACTCCTCTCAGGTCGCGACGGTCTTTCATTGCGTGTTACCCACCGTCCAGACGCCTAGGCTCTGGTACTCATGCCTTGTTATTCTGGTTTTGAAATTCAAATATTCAGAACCTACTGAAAAGATAAAGCACGATACTATACTAAAAGGCCCACAGAATAGGCTTTTCCTTATTTCTTAAGCAATATATAGGTGCACCGTCCGAAAACCAAATGGTTCGCTCGAAGAGTGGAATTTGGATGACAGGATATTTGCTGGGGATAGACATCGGAACCACCGCTTGCAAATCCGTTATCTTCGATGTTAACGGCCGAACAATCGCCAAGGCCTCGAAAGAGTATCCTATCTATTACCCGAAACCGGGTTGGGCGGAGCAGGACGCAGACTGGTGGTGGAACGCTGTAAGGATAACTACAAAGGAATCCTTGAGGAAAGCACGAAAACGCGGCGAAGACATCATTGGTGTTGGAATCGACTCACAGAGAGAAGCTCCCGTTCCTCTCGACGTTCATGGCAGGAAACTGGCTACGAGTTTGATTTGGATGGATAGACGAACGATACCTCAAGTTCAGAAGATCAGGAAACTGCTACCTCTAAGGAAAGTGATCGAAGCGACTGGGGTCCCTATCGACCCTCTATATTCGGCCCCCAAGATAATGTGGATGAAAGAGAAAAGACCAGGCATTTTCGGAAGAACCAAGATCTTTCTCTTTCCGAAAGACTACATCATATATCGCCTAACAAACGAGACGATTACAGACCATTCAATGGCTTCTAGGACAATGCTTTACGATATTAGGAAGCGAAAATGGGATGACGAAATTTGCGAAAAACTGGAAATCCCAGTTGAAATGTTACCATCTCCCACGAACTCGCCCAAGATTGTAGGCGGGGTTTCATCGCGTCCTGCGAAACTGATAGGGCTTCGAAAAGGAACGCCTGTTGTGGCCGGAGGCGGAGATCGTCCATGCGAAGCAATTGGAGGCGGTGCATGTGAACTGGGGTATGTCAACATAGGTTCTGGAACATCCACAGTTATGACCACTCCATTGCTGAAGCCGAAAGTTGATGTGAGAGGTCGTATCGACTGCTGCTGCCATGTAATTCCCGATATGTGGGAGTATGAGGTCCCAATTCTTACGACTGGCGCCTCTTTGAAATGGTTCAGAGACAACTTCGGCTACGAAGAGATTGAGAAGAGTGAGAAGACTGGAGTTGACCCGTACGTCTATCTAGATGCGCTAGCAAGCAAAGTTGGACTTGGATCTGACAACCTATTCTACTATCCATACCCAATGGGTGCAAAGTCGCCGAAATTCGCCAGCAATGCAAAGGCTGTGTTCTTCGGGATAACCTTGATTCATACGAAAGCTCACCTCGTTAGAGCAATTCTGGAGGGCGTCGCATTCCAGTACGCTGAGACGTTGGAGCTTCTTGAAGAATTGGGAGTTAAGGTGAAAGAAGTGTCCTTAGTTGGAGGGGAGGCTCGCAGTCAACTCTGGAATCAGATAAAAGCCGACGCCCTGTCGAGACCGATAAGATTGCCAGATGCTGAGGACGCTGCCGCACTGGGATCAGCGATGCTCGCATCTGTTGGGGTCAAGGTCTACAAGAATATAAAGGATGCTGTGAAAAACATGGTGAGAATAAGAACCGTCTACAGACCTCGAAGGAAAGAGAGTTTCATGTACGCGGCCTTTTATGAACAGTACAAGAGGGTCTACGAATTTCTCAAACACGGCTACGATGTCATCGCCTAGTTCCTACAGATAAAGACATGCGCTTGCGGTAGCGGTATCAGGTCGCCCTTCGCAAAAAACGTTTATCTATTTCTTTCAAAAGACTAGATGTGGGCCCCGCGGTAGCTCAGCCTGGTAGAGCTTCCGAGCCGACCTACATCGATAGGTCGACGAAGACGCTGTAGACGTGCGCCATACGGCGTGCGCCAACCCAGCCTTCCAGGCGCACAACGGAGACCGGAGTGTCGCCGGAGAGTCTGTCTAGGACTCGGCGAATTCAAAATGGGCGTTGTCCCATGAAACTCCGGCCCGCGGGACCTTTCTTGTTGCCGCTTCCTTGCAAGTAGAATGAGAAGATCTGTATCTGTAGATCTGACTTGCAGAATTCCGGATCTTGCCAGCATGGTATCTCTTTTTTGTCGTGCTGATGCTCACGACGAAGAAACATTCCCGAAGCGATAAGCATTCTGCACATACCGGACACGATGAATGGCGGGCCCGGTGGGATTCGAACCCACGATTCCAGGCTTTCCTCAGAGATCTTCCGAAGGCGTGCACAGAGTTTTATCTTCTGTGTCCTAATCCTGGCTAGACTACGGGCCCTGTATGATACTATGATGGCGTAGATTTTAACTTTGGCAGACTGCGTGAGAGCAAAACTGTTGCAATGAGAAATCAAAATAAAGTGTTCAGATTTGATAGTTGATTGGGCGACCTGCTGTGGTCTTATCTGATGTTGAGATTCTCTCCGCATTGAAGGCAGGCATAATCAAGATCGTTCCTTTCCATAAAAATTGCCTCAATCCAGCCGGCTACGATTTGAGGCTGAAGAATACAGTCATAATAGAGCCTGGGATTCAAGAACTGGTTGCTACAATTGAAAGGGTTGAACTTGATCTCAGCGTAGTTGGATTTCTAAACATCAGATCTTCCCTTGCAAGAGAAGGTGTAATAGGAAGCCTCGCACTCGTCGATCCGGGTTTCAGAGGGCAACTCACAATAGCGCTCTTCAACGCTTCTAGGCAGCGCATCAAGATCAAGAAGGGTGAACGATTCGTTCAAATAACTTTTGCCAAGCTTGGTGGAAGAGCGAAGAGAGGGTACATTGGAAGGTATCAAGACAGCGAAGGAATCGCTAAAAGTCTCAGATTAGCTCGTTCATTGAATTCCGTAAAAAAGCACAGAAAATGTTATAGAGTTATACAAGAACTTGTTATTGAACCAACAACGTCAAGCATAAGAAGGAATTTCTTTGAAACCGGGCTCACGAATCCTCGATCTCAAGTACAAGTTGATGACAATTGAACTGCTGAACTTAGCGAAGAACTATTATACCTACCGTGAACTCGCTCAAATAATCGGACTACCGGAGACCGTTCTCAGCAGATACGTGAAAGGCCATGTTCTACCGACGATTGATAGAGCGCAATCGATTAACAAGACTCTTCAAAAAGTTCTGAGACTTGAGAGCGAACTACAACAAAGAATAAAGTTCGATGAATTGGGATACTTTGACAATACGGGAATAATCTCCGACACCTTGCTGATGGAGAGAGCTGTTCAGAATGCTATCAATAAGTTTGCAGGAAAACGAGTAACAAAAATATTGACGGCCGCCGTTGACGGCATTCCATTGGCGACTCTTGTAGCACATAGGCTTGGCGTCGGTCTCGTTATGGCCAAGAAGACTAGGGAAGTCGGTGTCAGGGAATTCATAGAAGAAGTTTACATCCCTGCTAAAACTGCTATGATGATGAGCCTCTATGTGCCACGCGACGCTCTGAAGAAAGGAGATTGCATCCTAATCGTTGACGACATTATAGATAGCGGTGAAACCCAAAGAGCGCTCATAAGGATAGCTCAGAAAGCCAAAGCGGAAGTAACGGGGATATATGCGCTTATATCGATCGGACATGAATGGAAGAGCAAGATAGAGCAAGTTGCCAAGCTTCCTGTCGAAGTTGTGTTGCCGGTAACGAAGAAGCCAACGCCCTAGCGCTCTCTTCTTAATAATCTTACGATGTTCTCTTCTAGTGGTTGTTCAATCACGCCTAAGTCAGTTATAATGCCTGTTATCAGTTTCGGCTCTGTTATATCGAAAGCAGGATTCAGTATCTGAACTCCTTCCGGCACTATTCGATAATCACCCACAAACGCAACCTCACGGGGATCTCGCTCCTCTATCACCACCTCGCTTGGCCTTGCTTTCAAATCGAAACTTGAATGCGGCGCAGCTGCGTAGAAGGGAATGCGGAAATGATTGGCTAGAATAGCTACCGCTAGCGTACCGATCTTGTTGATTACATGGCCTCTTGCGAGGACTCTATCCGCGCCTACTATCACTCTAGAGACCATTCGGTTTTGCATTACGTACCCTACCATAGTATCTGTTATGAGTGTGACTGGAATCTTGTCTTGCTTAAGTTCGAATGCTGTCAACCGGGCACCTTGAAGTCTGGGCCTAGTTTCACTAGCTACAACCTTTATTCTCTTCCCTTGCCGAATGGCTGTTCTTACTGGCGCTAATGCAGTGCCGTAGCCGACCGTCGCCAGTGCTCCTGCATTCTGCTGACTTTCTTATCGAAAGTCAATTGCAATGCGTGAGCACTACGTCGCCGTCGTGAAGGAGGTCGGCTCCGAATCTTCCTATTTTATGATTTGCTTCTACATCCTCATCCGCCATGCGCTGAACTTCTTCTACAACGGCTTTCACAACTGCATCCACATCGCCTTCAACCGATCTCGCCCTTTCCATCACCCTCGAGAGAGCCCAAAAGAGGTTCATTCCCGTAGGCCGAGTTTCTTGAAGCACTCTCCTAGTCACGGAAAGCTCTTTAAGAAGCCTATGTTTCGTCCTCGCCTTACTGTGGTGGGCTGTCAGAGCCAAGCCCATGGCTGCTGCCACACCTATGGCTGGAGCCCCTCGCACTACCATATTCTTGACCGCTTCAGCCAACTGCTTGCAATCTTCGCACTTTACATAGCGTAGCTTAACAGGAAGCTGCGTTTGATCAATCAGATAAACGGCTCCTCGTTTCCACTTCACGGTTCTCAAACTATAGAAGCTAACCATCTTGAAAGCACCGTCTCGTAACCTCTATTTTCTCCGCCAAACCGATCACTTCTTTTTCACCAAATGGGTTGAAGATGATGTATGCTCGCATACTCTATATTAAGCTCCCATAATTGATTGTAAGAGGGTGAAGAATCTTGCTCGAAACGCTCGAGGCGTACCATGAAAGGAAGAGGATCTATCTTCCGCGTGCGGAACACCTCATGGAACTTAGAGAGAGGGGCTTCGGCCATTTGAAAGGGAACAGGATCTTCCTCTCTCCATATGAGACTTTCTATCTCGTGGAGAAGGGTAGGATAAGAGTTGTAGCTCAAAAGCGAAGAGAAGAATTGAGTCTCAGGGATTTGGTCAAGAAGCTTTCGGTTGGGAAGCCTGAGGTTTGGATAAAGTATCTCGTCTATAGGGACTTGAGGGATAGAGGATACATCGTCAGGGAAGCCTCGGACGTGGATTTTGAGGTCCACGGGAAAGGACCTTTGAGAAGGCTCGTCTCGATCATATTTGAAGGTCGGGAAGCGAGCTTGGAGAAGCTGAATCAGCTATTGCACTATGCTACGAGAGAGAGGAAGGAGCTGGTCCTCGCTGTCATCGACCGTCGAACAGACATAGTCTACTATACGCTGAGTTCACTCAAGATATAGCTTTCAATGAGACTATTTTGGGATAGCCTATTAAATGAAGAGGAGCTAAGTTTCTGGCATAGTTGAACAGAGCTGGAAGAACAGCAAATGTCTGAACCCGTATTCACAGTCCCTAGAGGGATGAAAGATATAGAACCTTCTGAAATGGCGAGGCGGCTTTGGCTCCACGACAGAATACTGGAAGTCCTCCGAAGGTATGGATTTCAAGTCGTCGAGCCGACAGCGATCGAGAACTTGGAAACACTTGAGGCGAAGTCAGGCCCCGACATCAAGAATGAGATCTACTGGTTCAAAGACAAAGCTGGAAGAGATCTGGGCTTAAGGTTCGATCTAACCGTTGGTATGACTAGGATGGTCGCGAACCGGTATGATTTACCGGAGCCGATTAAGCTGTGCGCTCTATCAGGAATGTGGAGATACGACGAACCGCAATTCGCACGCTACAGGCATTTCTACCAGTGGGATGCTGAAATCTACGGCACTATCGAACAGGAAGCAGATGCGGAAGCCATCGCAGTAAGCATGGACATACTTGAAAATGTAGGCTTGAAAGAGTATCAAGTGTTGATCAACAACCGTAAACTGATCGAAGGCTTCCTAGTAGAGATAGGTGTAGGATCCCCGGAACTCAGAGAAGAAACTATTAGGGTAATAGACAAACTTCGCAAGATTCCGAGGCAGGAGATGGCCAGTGAGCTTAGCAAAATCGGGTTAGCTGATGACGCAGTTAATAAAATCCTCGAGTTCACCTCAATTCGAGGAAAGCCAAGCGAAGTTATAGATGAAGTGGAAACAAAGAGACTGAAAGATGTGATAGCGGTCAAAGGTCGTGATGAATTAGCCAACCTCGCTGAGGCTATCGACGCATTAGGCAAATCCGGAAAATGCTTCTATGATTTAAGTGTAGTTCGAGGCATCGGATACTATGACGGGATAGTCTTCGAAGCCTACGATAAAGGTGGAGAAGATATAGGATCCATTTTTGGCGGAGGAAGATATGATAAGCTATGCAGTATCTACGGAAAGAGGGATGTCCCGGCTACCGGAGTTGCCGGAGGAATCGAGAGATTGATTATCTCACTGGAGAGGGCGTCGATATTTCCGAAATTGTCCCAATCACCCAAGGCCTTCGTGGTTGCTGTAAATGATGCTGTTCGTCAAAAGACCATGGAGATAGTTCAATTCCTAAGGAATTCTGGAGTTCCAGCTGACTTCGATCTTAAAAGAAGGACGCTAGCAAAACAGTTGGAGTATGCTGATTCAATGGCCATTCCATTCGCGATTATAGTAGGACAAAGGGAAATAGAGAAAGGAATAGTGAAGCTTAGAGACATGATGAAACGTGAAGAGATTGAAGTGAAACTTGAAGAGGTGCCGAGGAAGATTTCTACTCTTGGCATCTGAGAACCGATCGATCCTTTTGATAAACATATTTATGGAACGGGAGCTTGCAGAAAGATTAGGGCCTGTGGCGCAGCTGGATAGCGCGGCAGATGGTGACAGCCGAACCTCCTAAGGAAGAAGTTACACGGCGGAAAGCTGTAGGTCCGGGGTTCGAATCCCCGCAGGCCCGCCACTTTTTAGGGGCAAATAAGCAAGGCTCGGCACAAGTACTTCACGTTTCTAGGAAGTGAGGGATGCACCTACTTGAAAGAGTACTTGGAGGAGAGGATTAGGATAGGGGAGAAGCTTACAGCGGAAAGTCCTTTGATAGCGCATGAGAGACCCCGAGCCGGGACCAAAAGATTCGTTCAAACCAGGAAGATAACGCATCTGATCAGGAAGTGTATGCGGAAGGCTGGCGTGTACAAGAGGCCCTATGTGCTGCGTGCCTATGCTGAGACCCAGCTGATAATTGCGGAGTCTAAGGGAAAGATAAGCCATCCATATCTGCAGTTCATAGCCGGCCACAAGGGCGACATCGAGGCGCGCTATAGCACGAATAAGGGAAGACTTCCACCGGAGATGATTGAGGATATAAGGAAATGCTATCGGCAATGCGAGCAGTTTCTCGGTACAACTGTCCAAACCTTGGAGCAGAGCGACATAGTGAAGGAGGCGAAGTTGGAAGCCTTGAAGAGCATGGCGAAAAGCCTTCTCGGCTTAGACCTTATGGAGGTTAAGGTTGCTAAGGAGGAGGAAGCTGGACGCGAGCTAACTAAAGATGAGGAGATAGAGTTTTTCGAGAATGAGATTAAGAAGATTCGGAGCGGTGAGAGGGACCAGCGGATGATAGTCGGTGAAGAAGACTTGGAGAAGCATCTTACCGAGGGATGGCAGTTCGTCAGCGTCTTACCCTCAAAAAGGATACTCGTCAAGAAAGTTGGCTGAATAGCTGAAGCTATAATTCGACCGGCGATCTGGGGATTTTAGGTATGCTTATCTTATCTATCCTATGCTCTAGCTCTCTTTACACTCTTCAGCTCTCTGCTATGCTCACGCTAACGCTCTATCTCCTCCAATCGAGCCATTCACTATTTCCGTAGGGTAGGTTGCGATCGTCAGAAAGAAATAAATATCTGACTGACAAATCTCTTTTGGCGACCAATTTGGAGACTGAAGTTGTAAAAATTGGCAAGAGATACACAGTTGTAATCCCAAAAAGCTTCAGGGAAAGGCTAGGCGTGAAAGAGGGACAACTTACCGAAGTAATATTGGAGAAAGGGAAATTAGTTTTGGTTCCGAAGGTCTCAGATCCATTCAAGAGGCTGAGTGAGCTTATCGGCGGAATAACTTACAATGAAAAAACCGAGAAGAAAGCTGAGAAATGGTTACTCGGGAGAGTTTGAACCTGGTTTTCGGTGTTGTCGGATTTGCCTGTTGCCGATACAGAGTTCCTCTTCGGAATGAGAGATTCTGATCCTAAACATCAGCACGTAAAATGTATTCTAGACGAACTTGAGAGGATAGCCCCGGACAGAAAGAAAGAGCTGGTCATACCGCCTATAGCGCTCTTTGAACTAGTGATAGTGTGCATGAGTGAAAACAAGACTGTAGACGTCATCATCGAAACTCTGGAGCTCATCAAGGATGTAGCTTCTAGGTACAAGTTGGAGATCTTGGACTTCAACTTTGATCAACTCATCAAAGGCTTGACCATATACAAGGAGTTTGAGAGAGGATTCTTCGATTCATTGCTTGCGGGTTCAGCTTTGGCTCATGATAATGTCATCCTAGGAGACGATGATGCATTCTTGAACATTCCAAACCTGAAGAGGACAAAATTCGCCCAATATTCAAGCGAACTCAGGAAACGCTAACCGAGCCCTATCAGGTCTATCTGAATAACCGAAAAAAATGTTATTGCGACGCCGACTTCCTTTGAGGTTGGGATTCTTGCCATGGGTTTATCAATTGGACTGGAGGGAGAAAGCAGTGATCTTCACGGAATCAACCATGCCTTTGACGGTAAACTCTAGAAGAAGCGGAATGCTTTCTGAAATCCTAATTTGTCAACGTTTGCTCCTAAATTCTGGACGGTGCTCTAGCTTTCCAACCTCTGGACGGCTCAACCTTACCGGTGTCGGGGTCAACTCTCAAGCCTAGGGTTTCCAACGTCTCAACTCCAAGCGCGAGTTCCTCCACATCGCTTAACAGAATCTTGGCGACGGTTTCTCTCCCTAAGGTTTGGAGGTATGTGAAGCCTGTCTCGAACTCCTTAATGCTTCCGTCAGCCAATGATACTTTTTCTCTCCATGGAGCCTTCTGAACCCCTATTTCCTCAGCCATCTCATAGGGCATGATGCTGAAAGTAGACCCGGTATCCACGAAGATACTTACCTTCCTCTCGCCCCTGAGACCCCTCAGCAAAGCCTCAACATAAACATGGCCCATAGGAGATACGGGTCCTGAACACTGTTCTGCTGTTAAGAAACGCTACAGGATATAGTGTATAAAGCTTTGGTCAACCTAAGCAAGGTAACGGCTACGCCTCTCATGGTGCTTCCCCTCAGCCATTCCAATCTATGCCATTTAAGAGAGTAAGTGTAAACACCTACAAGAGAACCATTGGTATCCATTGGTTACCCCCTTTCAGTTCAAAGCTCATTAGCGAACCTTGAAAACCTTATTTGCTATCAAGCTCTTGAAAAGAAAGATAGTCGCAGATACGGGGAAGAAGTATAAACCATAGGCGGTAAGCTACGGGCAGAAAAACAAAGATGAATCGCCGAGCAAAGATCAATGCATTCTGGCATACTTGTAGCGACATCTTGCGCGCTTCTATTTTTGGCGGTCTTAGGTTGATCGCTAATAAAGATGATGTACCTTCGCCTTTCAGTATGAATACTACAGGACCAATGTCTTTCCGATGAATCTAGATTCTTTGAAGTGTTCAGTATTCCTTGTGCCAGCCTCTTGTTGTATCCTCGATCTTGTCCATTCCGCCGTAGAAGTCGTACCAAGGTCGAGCATTTGCGCGTACTATCTGCTGCAGCTCTTTTAGTCGAGGTACGCTCGTCTCCTTCAGAAACTTTATCCGTTCTTCGCGTGAAGACTTTTTAACGGCTTCTTGCCATATTGCTCGACCTGCCAGATAGCCTGAGCACCCGCCCTTGCATGAGTAGATGACGTTTTCGCGGAACTCCTCGTATTTCACTCCTCCGCTCAGAACAACCCATGGGACGCAAGTAGCGTTGCTGATCTCCTTACACCATTTAATGAGTACATCTGGGTCTTTCTGGAATTTCAGGTCGCCTGGGAATTCGCTCTTGAGTATGTCCACGCCTAATGGTGTCAATTCTTTCGCGGTTTGAATTACGATCTTCGGCTTCTTCTCTGCGAATTGAGGTGAATTCTTGTCTTCACCTTTCAAAGCGTAGCTCATAGGTTCTAGAACGAAAGGTATATCGTATTTCCTGCATTCATCGCCGATCTGTCTCACGAGCCTGCGTTGACGTTCAGCGCTCTCCCGCTCATCAGGACGATAGTAGAGCAGCAGCTTCACAGCTGAAGCGCCCATCCGCTTGACCTTCTCGACACCCCAATTCTCAACGATCTCAGTCAACCTTGAACTGGAGCTACCCTTGTAGCCCGTAGCTTCAACAGCCACAAGTAGACCGACATTCCCTGGAAGAGCGAAGCGAGTCATACTTTGGGATGCCCCGAACTCCGGGTCGTGAAGGACAGCGGTTCCATGAGGCGCCAATATTCGAGAGAGATCAACCTTCACCTCCTCCATCTGCTGGTAGCTAACCGAACCCGGATTCACTGGATTAAGCATCTTCGCCAGAGAACCACGTTGATCCATAGCGATCATCATTAGAAAACCGTCTGAGGAGGAAAGTTCTTGGATTCCTCTAAGCTTGCCCACTGAGATCTTAACCACAGTTCTCACCAAATTTCTGAAAGATCTTTCTAGTGTTAGTTGAACCCGTTAATAAAAGTGCCTCAGAACAAGCAACACCTCTTCCTATCTGAAACCGCAAAAGACTAGGCACAACGAGACCAAAGTTTCTACTCTCAAGAATCGATCGTCTTAACAGTGCGGCCCACATGCGGTCTACGAGCTAAAGAACTCAGTAAACCTTTTTTCACCGAGCACATTTAGGTCAATAGATGCGGGGGTTCCCGAGACCTACCTATTCGCGAAGCGGTAGGCGGAATTCAGGTCAAAGGGGCAGGGCTACGCGTTGCTTCAAGACGCGTAGTGTCACACTTAAGATCCGTCACAGCTGAGAGATCCTGTGGCGAAGGCCTCCGTGGGTTCGAGTCCCACCCCCCGCACCACTATGCGTAAAACCCTCGGGGGGTTTATCCAGCCGATTTTGATCTCGCTGATGGCTTCAATTCTTCGGCTTTCTGAAGATTTTGTCTCCGTTGAAGTCGCATATGTATTCGAAGCCTGCCTCTACTAGTGCGCACGCGTCAACCTCGCTTTTAGCTACTTTAGAGACGTATTCCTGCTGGTCTTTGAATAGTTCCTCGGCTAATTGCACGTAGACTAGAGTGTTCTTGATGTTTTTGTGCCCGAGTGTCTGCATGACGTGTAGAATATCTTTGGTGCGGTGGTATTCCATTGTGCCTTTCCAATGGCGGAGGGTGTGAAATGTTACTCTCAGCAGCCTTGGGTTTTTCAGTTTACAGGCTATGCGTTTCCGCTGTTGGGCGAAGTGACCTTGGTGATGGTCGAGAGGTTGGTCGGGCTTTGAGAACACTTGATCTCCATAGATTCTCGGCAGAGCTTCAAGCATCGCAGCTAGTTTCTGGCTAATATGGAATATTCGCGGGTTGCTTCCCTTTTCTGGGGTAACTCTCACTGTTCTAGCGACTGTGTCGATGTCAGCCCATGATGAACGCCACGCTTCTCCTGCTCGCATTCCGGTTTCCTTGAGTAATTGAAGGAATGTTCCCATCCGTTTGCTGCAGCCGGCTATTAATTGGTCTATCTCTGTCTCTGTTGGAATGAAGGGTATCCTGCGAACGCGCTGATATCGGGGCGGTTCCCATTTTCCACCAGCCATCTTAAGGTATGATGAGTAGGCGTCGGCTGCGTTGGCTTTTCTCCCCTCGCTCCAAGATTGTTTGGCTATAACGGCTTTCAGTGAATCTGGGTCGTAGAGGTCGGCTCCGCGCCTCGTTAGTATTTTGAGCAGTTTGGATCTTGCATAGATTGTTTCTTTGCTGTAACCTTCTTTCTGAAGCCACCATGCGTATTCAACTATCTTGCCTTTTATGTCCGTTGATTTAGTCACTGTGGCTCCCGCGGCCTTTTCCGAGCGGGTTTCAACTTCGGCCAAGTTTATCATCCCGCCTTCCGGGACGCATACTCGGCGATTACTATTATAGTAACGAAAATCCTTTAACTTTTCTATCGATAACTTAGAACGCGATGAGGAATGAGATCCTACATCTTCACCGCTAAGGAGAGAGCTCTTATCCGAAGGGCTCTCAAGAAGCAGGCTGCCAGGAAGAATACGGCTCTCCGTGTGATTCTCTTTAGGGTTAGACACTTCAAGGAATTGGCCGCCGATGTTGAGCTTTACGTTCGCTTGCGTAGACTCGCTGAATCTGAAGGCGCAGTCTCGACATAGATACCGCTGAATCTCGCTGTCGGCTAGATGGCGGAGCCCATCTTTCCAGACCCTCCGCGAGCGGCATTGCGGACATGTAGGGGGCTGGTGCGGCTGAGCCTTCAGGTTCAACTTCCCGCTGTTTAAGCCGCATTGCCGAGTACGCTCTCTATTGTGGAAGCCAGCCACTCCCCTTCAGCCACCCGTCTGAAGAGGGCGCGGCGGCAATGAACTAGATATATAAAATTTACTGCGAAAATCTCATATAGTGAGTTCATAAAAAAGAACTGGACATTTTGAGAGTTTAAACTGACATCCAAGAACCATACCGCAAGAATAAACTGAATGTAAAGGAATCGCTCAGAATTCTTATGGGGCGTAAAGTGGGCCTTCTGCTATATTCTTTCAAACTCGCAGAACTCATCTTTCGCTGCGAGACATTTCGTCTCCACATATTCAACCGGCTTGTTTAAGTTAGCCTCCATCATTCCAGTTAGATAGCCTCTCATGAACCGGCATGAAGGTTTACCTGTGGAGAGGCCGAAGCTTTCCGCGCTGCCTTCCACCCTGATCTTCTTAAGATCACTGTTATACGATATTCTCCTCGCTTTTGACGCGTCCACAAATCCAAGCATGACTTCGATCGGCGACTTTTCGCCAGTATCCGTGAGGTGTGAGTGGATTCTCTTGGAGACGATCTTGGCGCCTTCGAAGAGGTTGACTGCGAAGCGTTCATCATTAGCGGAAGGTAGGCTTGTGCGTAATTGTAATCCGATGAAGTCGTGGTCGGCGCCCAATTGCTCTCTTTCTTCCGGCAGTCTACCTTCTTTATGGTAGGTGTCTATGATTCGTGACAGTGCGTCTAACGCATCCTTGACTTTGATTCTACGCACATGAAGATTGTAGTATTCGATGAGTTATGCCGGTTGGAATTAAGTGTCCAGGCTGCCAAGCGGTTAAGCGGCTTCTCTGGAAGAACGGCGAGTACGTGTACGCATGGTGCCGTAAGTGTAGGCGGCTGCTGAAGGCTAAGCAGCTTAAGGACTGATCCGGTTGAATCTTTGGTTTTCAGGGCTTCTCGCTGTTAGGGGTTGGTCCTATTCGGCAGGGTTGAGGAGCTTGCTGGAGAGATCGTCTCCGAGGTTAAGAAGTTACAGGAGAGGTACCGGAAGCTATGTATGAAGGCTGGGAACGCGAACACAAAGGTCTTCCAGCTCCTCTTTGATGAGGGCCCCTTACATTTCTACCAGATAATGGAGAAGACGAGATACTCAAGGTCGAAAGTTCACTACTCATTGCTTGAATTGAGCAGAATTGGGCTAGTGAAGAAGGATGAGAGAACAGATTTGTGGTCGATACTATAGAGTCTGAATGCTATATCAAGATCGTCTTCGGGCTAGGCAAATATTCAATTATTTTCGGCTTGGATATTTCAATAGGTTCTATTTATGCTGAAGGATCGGCTTCGCAGCTCTGAGGGTGTCCGCGTTCCGTTGAGCCGTAAGGTTACTATCGCGACTGTGTTCGGCGTCTTGGTCTTTGTGTCGAAGATCATTATTCCAACTCCGTTTGATAAGATGGCGATAGCTCCTCAAGCACTTCTGCTCGCGTTAGGTTTCTTATCGATCGGACCTCTAGGGGCGACATCTGTTGCGGCGGTCGGCGGCTTGCTCTCAGCCTTCTGGAGGACTCCTTTCGCTCCGTTCACTATGGTTTTCGCTTTGATGTACGGTCTGCTTGTAGACGGCTTCTGCCACGTTATGAAGGTCAAAGGCTCTGATGGTTGTGTCAAAAAAGGTAGGCTGGTTGGGGCTGTGACAGTGAGCACGGTGATAGTTGGGCTCTCAAGCTATTATGTGTCGGCTTTCGTCTTCGGCATCCTACCAAGAAACCTCTTCCTTGAGTTCATCATCCTCATCGCAGGGACCTTGAACGGGCTTATAGCTGGATATTTGACTCCGCTTGTATGGTCGAGGATTACAAGATATCTAGCGTGAAGGAGGCCATCCCTGCTCCTGTATGATGAGAGCCCCGGGGCTTTTCGAACCGGATGAATTGAAGTGTTTTCAAGGGCTGTCTCTTTTGGGCTAAGAAGTATGGCGTTAAGAAATTCACACCAAGGCATCACGTCCTATGCGGTTTCTAGGTCGTCATAACCTATGGTATGTTAGGGATTCGTTGGAAGACTTGATTTAGCAGTTACGGTCTAACAGTGTCTGATCCGCTTCGAGCACGAGCAGATATGACCAGCCTTCCTAAGCCAACAATCTCCTTGCTCAGATCGACTTCGATTTCCCTTACAAGTTCGTCCACTCCATAGAGTCTGAGGTCTCCGTCGACCCTTATCCTCAGAGACCCCACCACATAAGGCCCTGCTCTCCTCAGTCTGACTTCTTCGACTTCTGCATTATGCTTCTTCTCAACGATCTTCCTGATAACTTCAACCAGCTCTGGCCTATGGCACGCATCCAGCAACACTAACGACGACTCCTTAATGGATGTGTAGGCTACGAAGCAGACGTATCCCGCTATTATCATGCCTCCGATAGCATCCAACTGTAGGAAGCCTATGGTTGATGCAAAGACCGCACCGAAAGCAGTGAAGGATCCCGACGCATCCTTGATCGAATTTAGGGCAGCTGCCTTAAGGGACATAAGGTTATGTTTCTTTGCAACTTGCCTCATCTGGAAGGCTCGGTAGAGGGCGATGCTTCCTGCGCCAATGAGGGTTATCAGGGCGACGGTTGGATACGACAGCACCTTCGGCTCCAAGAGTCTCATGTATGAATAGTAGAAAAGTGTCGAAGCAACAGCAAACATCCCTCCCGAGGCCACTAATGCCATCAAGCTCTCTACCTTCAAGTAACCGAAGTGGAATCTTCCGTCAGGAGCCTTCTTTGAGAACCGCAGGCCGAGCCACACGAGCAAAGTTATGGTTGAATCGGACAGTGAGTCGACGCCATCAGTCGTCAAGCTGATGCTGCTGCTCAGCTGACCGACCAGGATCTCCACTAGGCCTATGCCTAACTGGGTGAAGGCGGTGAGTTTTGCAACCCGTTCACCTTCCATGAAACCTCGTGTAGCATCAATCAATCTTGTTCGCTGGCTCCTGACGTCGTGGGAAACCTCTTTCATGCAGGTAACTGGTGCTACACTTGAAGTTTACTGAAAGAGTTAGAAGGTTCAAACCCTGCCCCACATACTGTTACATTCTGTAGAAAAGGCTCAAGATGGAGCAGTTTGTTTTCAGCATAATCCCTTTACATTCGGTTTGTTCTCGAGGCGTGTTTTCTTCATGTCAGTTTAAACTCTCAAAATGTCCAGTTCTTTTTTATGAACTCACTATATGAGATTTTCGCCGTAAATCTTTTATAGTTAGTTCATAATCGCGGCGGTCCTTTCTGAGGTTGTTTAGATGACACGTAGGACCGTGACCGTTAGAGTCGCCCGCGAGCTTCTGGAGCCTCTTGAGAATTGTCTAGGAGGCTGAGGCTTGACAGACGAATCTCTATCCGATCTGGTTGAAGGTTTCTGTCCAGCCTGTCGGGCTAAGCTGAGGCTTCTTTTGCGGAGGATTGCGGATCGATTGGACGCGGTGCTCAGCGAGATTCGACGGAGCGAAAGCGAGGAGGCTCCTAGATGAAAAGGACATGCGTGGACTGCGGGAAACATTTCAATGCGAAGACTCAAGGTCAGAGGCGCTGCGAATTCTGCATCAACCTTTCTCTCGCCAGCGAGTTCCGAATATTTCCATCACCGTGAGCTGAAGGAGGTGAATCAGCCATGAAGGAGAGGGTTCTGAAGCTCGATCTTGACCGAGCGGTCGCCATGCTCTCCACGAGGAAATGGAACTTCTACAGCGTCGACCGTGACCGGCAGATCGTGAAGATCGAAGCTCCTGTACACAGCGATGAGAGCTGGGTTATTGAGCTCACCTACGACGACGAGAATGAGCTGAAAGGCATCCAGAATGAATTGGATTCCCACGAATTCGTCGAGCAGACGATCAGGTTCATCGCGGAGTAGGGAGGAACCGAGGATGAGCCGAGCCTTCGAAGGCGTTGTGAAAGGGATTGAACGTGACGAGCGGAAGCTTGTGGTCTGGCTTGAAGAAGAGTCACGGGGTTTCTGGATCCCTGTTGAACATCAATCCGCTGTGCGCGACTTGAAAGCAGGCGATAGGGTATGTATCAAAGCGAATCCTGGGCGATGGTACTGGTTTCTAACTGATATAGCGATCAAACCTGCCTTTGAAGAGCCGAAACCGACTCAGGAACTTCCAACTTCAACGACTACCTCTGTGCCTGATCGCGAAGGAGCAGGTCCTGAGGCGGCGGCACAACCCACACCGAAAGAGGCCTTTGCCGAGATACCGCTTGACCGCATCATCGGAGGGCTCGGCGGTTTTGTTCCTCGATCCGTGGACCTTGCGGAAACTGGGATTGACAGTTTAGCTGGAACCATGAAGAAGCCTGGGATCCTCCAGCCTATAGTGGTTCGACGTCACAGGAAAGAGGGTTACTATGAGCTTGTCTGTGGAGAACGTAGAGTACGTGCTGCTGAGAGAGCTGGATTAAGCCAGATACCCGCGGTCATTAGGGATCTATCGGATAGGGAGACTTTTGAGGCGGCTTTCATCGAGAACAAACACCGCAAGGACTTGCATGACGTTGAGTTTGGGCGAATGCTCAAAGAGATGCTTAAACGCTTCCCACAAGACTATCCGACGCAGGAAGCACTTAGCAAAGCCGTAGGTCTATCGCCCCAGGAAGTCACCCAATATATCAGAGCTTACGACATGGCTGAAGAGCTCAAACGCCAACCTGAATTATCGCGCGATAATATAAAACCCGAGTCCCTAACTGAATACCAACTACGGGTTCTCCATCAAGCTAAGCCTGAAGCACGGGCTCAAATCCTATCGCAGCTGACGGAGGAGCTGGGCAAGGTCCCACCTGCAGAGACTATCAAACAAGCAATAGAAGAGCAGCCCGAGCTGCGTCGCGAGGAGAGAGGGCGAGGCCGCAAGCCAATTGTGCCAATCGATACCGGTGTCGAGTTTGAGTGCCCTATCTGCCATACGACTTGGATTATCCGGCACTACAGCGAGAAGAAACATACTTTCGAGCCGATCCACGAGGTTAGGAAATGACGCTCAGGAAAGTCTGGGACCCGAAGCCTCTGGCGGAAAGATACTGCGTAGGCTGCGGTCAACCGATCTACCGGAACCTAGCGCGTTTCGACGGTGAACCTTGGCATTACGGAGAACTCTATCGCTCCGGCAAGCTGGTTGAAGCTCGCCACTACTGCTTCGACTGCTACAGCTTCCTGACATCGCGCATGCTCGTCTACACAACAAGCCCTGACGGAAGGTGCTGGCGAACATGCGGTGTCTGCGGGTCCGGAAATGTTCGGTGGCTTGGAAGAAGCGATCAAGTGAGGGTGTTCTATCCTTGACTCATATTCCACTCAGCAAGATTAAGCTTGAGGATACGAAGCCTGAACGCCGGATGAGACGTATCCTGGAGGCCCTCCAATCAGTCATCAGCTTCCCCTTCCATTCGCAAGTTGAAGAGGACTTCGTATGTTTCGGAAACTTCGCGGTTGCAGTTAAGGGACCTCATCATAAAACTCAGAATCAAATTGAGAAAGACGCTTGGAAACGTCGGAAACTCGAGGAGCAGGGCTTCCGAGTCATCGACTTCACCGACGAAGAGATTTTGCAGTATCCCGAGCTTGTCGCAACAATCCTCCTCTGCTACTGGACCATGAACCGATCTAAAGCTCGGGAGATGAGAGGAAGATCATGAAGGATCTGTACAAGTGTCTAAGCTGCGGGAACCTCGAGACTACCAATAAGGCTCCGATCTCATGTGGGCGCTGCGGAAGCGAGTTGATGCAGAGAATTCCAGAAAAAGTTTCGACTCCGACCACGGTGGAAGTGTTGAACAGCGGCATATCTGCCTACCAGGCAGAAAAGCGTGGTGCAACTCCACCTCACCGTACCAGCCACGTCTCAACAAAAGATGCGTGCACAATTTGACACGGATGTAGATGTCTGAATGAGAATCTGCATATGCGGGCGGTTCATGGCTAAACGCGGCCCGAAAGGTTATTGGTATTGCCGATTCTGCGATCGCTGGGACTGTGATCCTGCTGATAAGAACGAGTCAGCGCTCTATTATTATCAGACCCAAGGCAAATTCGCAATTTACCGCGAGATCGTCCGAGTAAACATTATCAGTCTCCAAACTTTACGCAGACGCTTCCATGATATAGCGCGTCGAGATTTCCACCGGTTTCTCAAACAACTCGAGACTGAAGGGAAGATTGAGATTCAACAGAGTGGCTTCGCCGCAGACAGTATTCACCATGAAAAGTTGGTTGTTGCACTATGAGTTCGCGGGCTAGAGGAATACGCGCTCGAGATCGACAGTGGATTCCGCTCGAGGAAGCATGGACAGACCTTCGGGAGCGCTATCCAAAGATCTCGTTCAACGACTTCCTTTGGAACATGCTTGAGTTAGGTCTTACATTCTATCGAACCCTGCCTTTCAGCACGCAGGCAAAACTTTGGCAGCCGGATAAGACTTTTCCTCAGCAGCAGAGGCTCCGCGTTAAGATTGAAGAGCGGGCTCAGAAGCTGGCTGAGAGTTCCAGGATGAATGCCTTCGTCGTTTTCCGAGTTCCAAGTGAGAAGAAGCGTCTGCTCCGATCGAGAGCTGAAGACGCGAAGCTGGATGTCTCGAAGTTTATTCGTTCACGAGTATTGGAGGAGAAGGAAGATTGACTGACAAGATTTTGTTGGGTGAGAATGTAAAGCTCGATCTCCAAGAGCTCATAACTGGACGAACTTTCCTGAGTTCTATCAGTCGATACGGAAAGTCCTGGACGGCTAGGCGAATAGTTGAGCAAGTCTTCGGGAGAACCGGCGTCATCATCTTGGACCCGGAAGGCGAATACTCGACGCTTCGAGACAAGTATCCGCTTCTAATCATCGGCAAGGATGTTCCTCTGGTCCCTGAGGCTGCCGAGTATCTAGCCGATCAGATCTTGGAGCATGAGCTCAGCGCAATCGTGGACCTCAGTGATCCTCAGCTGGAAATCCTAGCTGGCCAAGAGTTTGTCTCGAGGTTCATCGACCGCTTCATCGCGCTTGAGACTAGAATGAGGAAGCCCTATCTCTGGATCCTGGAGGAGTGCGATGAATTCGCGCCGGAGAAAGGAACCTTCAAGTCCGCAAGCCTTCAATCAGTCATCAAGCTGACGAAGAAAGGTGGAAAGCGAGGGCTAGGCGTCTTGGTCCTTACTCAGCGTCCCGCTTTCGTGTCGAAGTATGTTATCAGTCAATGCAGCAACAAACTTGTCGGCCGTATGGAGTGGCCTGACGATATCGCCGTTATCAAACGTTATCTCCGAATCTCAGATAAGATCAGCGATAAACTCAGCAAAGTTGAAAAGGGAGAGTTCTATGTTTCCGGCGACTTCGTTTCGAAAGAAGGCTTCGTGAAAGTAGGTCCGGTTGAGACGAAGCATCTAGGTGCTACGCCTGAGGTTGTGCCTCCGGCGCCGCGTGAGCTTAAAGAGACTCTCGCCAAATTAAGCGAGGCCCTTCCCAAGATTGTCCAGGAGAAACTTGCCCCAGCTGTACCGAAGGTCGCTGAGATTGAAGCTCGAATCAAGGAGAAGCTTGAAGGCGCTTGGCAAGCTAGAGTACAGCGAGTCGAGAAGGAAAGAGACGCCGTCAAACGGAAGGTTGAAGCAAAATACGAGGTTGAAATCGCAGATCTGAAGCGTAAGCTCGATGAAGCGGTGAGAAACACTGCGCTGAAAGGCGAAGTCACCGATCTACTATCGCATCCTCTCGTCCAGAAGAATCTTGAGAAGCTGAATGCGAAACAGCGAGGCCTCATTGAACTTCTGGAAACAAAGGGACCTCAAGACGCAGAACATGCCAGCCTCTTTCTTGAAACCAATCCGAAGAACGTGCCTACCTTTGTGTATGATATCAATCGTAAGATACCGAAGCTCATAGAGAATGTTCAAGGACGCTACGTCAGCCGACTAGCCAAACTCTTCCCGGTCACGGAAGAACTGAAAGCTGAAGCAAAGGAAATTGAATCGCTCAGAGCCCAACTAGCCTATAGGATGCAGGAAATCACGGATCTTAAAAATGCCCTCCAATCTCTTAACACCAAATGCTCTGAACTTCATCAAGAACTTCAAGCCGTCTCCAAGGAGAGAGATCTTCTCGCTGAAGCCCTAGTTAGAACCCAGAACATCCTCCCTAAAATCAGTTGTACGAGATGTGTAAATCGTATCCGCTTCCTAATTGAAGGCTTAGAGATCTTCTCGAGGATGAATATTTTCGCCGACGCTTACAGAGAGACGACTGATAAATGGCGCAGCTGGATAACTCGAATGTTTGAAAGCGAGATCGCTCCAATAAGCCAGCTGATCGCTGCCCAAACTCAGAAGAATCCTGAGAAGCAGGAGCAGGAAGAGCAGACTCAATGAAGAAAGAAGTTTATGAAGAAGCCTTAAGGCTGATTGACAGTCGAATCAGTTATCTGCTTAGAGAGATTCAAATTGCCACATCGAAGCCTATCGTTATTCGCGCTCCGCTTAGTCCTCCGCTGATACTTGATTCGGCTGCTCTCATCAGAAACTTGAACGCAGAAAGGCTCGGAGGCTTGACAATCGATCAGGTTCTAGCGAAGATCTCAACAGCAGCCGGAGTAAGCAGCTTAGGAAAATATGGAGAAGCTGAGACGCTTACTGGAGATGTCAAGCTGAAGGAAGGCGCGAACGTCCAGATCAGCCGAGACGACGCGAACAATGCTTTGATCGTAGGTGCTCAAGGAGCCTCTGGAGCGCCTTCAGACTTAACCTATGTAACGAAGCTGGATGAGACCCCGCAGCTGCCGAACTCGATTCGACATCAAGATATTCCAGAGGCTTATAGGCATCCTCCCAAAACTCACACTCATACTGAATCCGATATAACGGATCTCAACCATGATGCTCAGAAGATTAGAGGCAAAATCGTTGATGACGCAGCGATCGGAAACGGCAAGGTTCTAGTTTACCGGACGTCGGGAGACAAGCTTCAATACGAGAATCAAGCCGGAGGAGGACTTCACGGAAATGAGATGCACGATCCTGACTTTCTAGCTGAAGACGGGAGCGTAGCCTTAGCCGGAAACCTTGACTTCGCTCAGCATCAAGCGCTGAAATTCGTCTTCGAGAGACTTGCGAGCGCTCCAGCCTCGCCTGTCGAGGCTCAATGCTACTACAATACAACCCAGAAGAAAGCATACTATTACGATGGGGCTCAATGGAAAGAATTCTGTCCAACTAAGCCTGTTGAAGAAGTTTCAATCGTCTCTCCCGCTCAAATGCAGCCCTCCGAATCGATGAGCGAATCCGTCCAAGTTACTGAAACATCAACTTAGGAGGTTAAAGAGGTTGAAGAAGAAGGTGAGGCGAATTTCCGGACCTAGCGAGATCTTTACCGTGACCGTCAGGGTCGGGGAATCAGATGATCCTGAGGGCAGGACAGTTAGATGGAAAGCTGAGAAACAGGTAGATTTGATCCTCGACCAATTCGGCAAATGGTTAGCTGGACTGATAAGGCCGGTGCCGGGAGCTGCCACCCCTAAAACCGTTACTTTGAAAGATACTGGAGGAGCGAATAGAACCGTATATGTTTTCGGCACAAGTTCAGCTGGAAGCCAAGTATTCAACGGTCAACTGGCAGGCACCAGAATAGGAGTAGGCTCAAGCAATCAAGCGGCCGCGAGAACTGATTATAACCTTATCTCACAGCTCGGAAGCCTCGCCGAAACAAATGACGGTCTCTGGGATAGTGGAGCCGGCACAGTCACATTTGTAGGCAGCGTCTATCTATCAGCGGGAGGCACTGTTCGAGAAACAGGGTTCTTCGGCTACTGGTATGAGGGAACAGGCAGTCGATACACATTCATGCTGTTCCGAGACGTGATCTCAGATGTCGTTATCGCAGCCGGCAAATATGCCCATGTCCAATACACGATCAACCTATAGGGCTGTTTTCTCGATCTTCTCTACTTCTCTCATTTATTCACGTTTAGCGGAAGCTATCTCAATGAAATCTATCACTTGATAGGTTTAAGTGAAGCGCACTTTCATAACTTGATGATTAGACATGAGGAGAAAGCTTCTAGCCGTCTTAATCCTAGCGATTCTGGCTGTTTCAATTTTCCTCTACGTGTTCTTTGAAATGCCATTGGTGAGAGGCATCAGAAGGGAACCTGTAGGTGGGCAAGGCACAGGCTTCGTTTGGTACGTGAGTTTCGACCATGAAGGCATCCAGTATAATCTAGTATTCATTCCGGGACAGAAAGTATCAGTCCCGATGCCGCCGTACGAAGTTACAACCCCCACATTTGCGCCCATGCATAAAGTCCCTGACGATGAAGATTTCAAGCAGTTTGAACATTTCATCAAAGAGGAACTCAAGATCAAACCATACAATGACAAGATCTACACTGCGCTTTACGAAGAAGGAACCTACCTCTGCTATGAGTATGAATGCTCATTGAGCTACCAATACTTCGGGATAGGCTACTATCGTGAACGGCTGCTCTACCAATTTTTCCAATAGGGCTGAGGTATAACAACGCACTCCAAAATCATTCCTAATCGATAGAAAAAGGGGATTTGCGGGAGACAATCGCCACGTCGCGGTGGGTTCACTAAAACCCCTCTTCATTATTTCATTGTATTGCTCCCAACTGGTCATCGTGTCTGACGACGACGCTCACCAAAGAATACAGGCGTCGCTATTCGGCTTGGATTGTTGAGCGCTATTTTCTCCGGCTGAAACGTATCGCGGCCTTTCTTATCTCCTCGAGAACGAGTATCAACGGGGCCAAGCTGTAGAGGTAAATCCAATCAGATGGTGAGAGAGGCGCCGTCCCAAAGAGTGGTTGCAGGAAAGGAGTATACACTATGCACGCTAGGATGGCCAATTGTGACACTATCCCAGGGAAGAGCCATCTGTTCCTTAGCGGGTTCAGTCGGAAAATGGATTCCGAACTCGATCTAGCGGCGAAGAAGTTGCCCAATTGACCTGCCATTATTCCTGCCATAACGATCGTCGTACCTTTGGCGTATGCTATAGGATCGCTCACTATCGCTTGTCCAAAGTTCCATCCTGTAGCCTTCCATGTTTGAAATGCCCAAAACAGCCCGCTGATTGAAATAATTATGCCCACGTATAGCCCCCTCAGTAAGATTCCAGGGTCGATGAGCCTGCTTCCTGTTCGTCTTGGCGATTTCTTCATGACATCTGCTTCTGGAGGTTCCATGATAAGAGCTAATGATGGCCAGACGTCCATAGCAAGGTCGATGGCCAAAACTTGGACGACTAACAGTGGAAGCGGCACCTGCAGCAAGACAAATGCAATGAAAGTCACCAGCTCAGCCCAATTATGTGTGTACACATAGTAAACGAATTTTCTCAGGTTGTCGAACATCCCTCTTCCGAGCTTGACACCCTCAATCATGGAAATGAAATTGTTATCCAATAGTACCATGTCAGCTGATTCTCTCGCAACATCTGTGCCGCCTGCACCCATGGCAATGCCGACTTCGGCTTCCATGAGTGCGGGAGCATCGTTTATGCCGTCTCCAGTTACGGCAACAATTTCGCCTTTTGATTTAAGGGCTCGGACTATCCTTAATTTCTGTTCTGGAGGAGTTCTCGCAAACACGATCTCTGGTTTGTCTAGGATTCTTGATAGTTGACTTTCAGAGAGTCCGGAAAGTTCGTAGCCCGGAATCAACACATGCTCTGCATGCTCCTGTGAAGACATAATTCCAGTCCTTTTCGCAATCGCTTCCGCTGTCAGTTCATGGTCTCCAGTCACCATAACGACTCGCATACCTGCGCTTCTGGCGTCAGATACCGCTTTCTCTATCATAGGTCTCGGTGCGTCGAATAATGCTGCTAATCCGAGGAACGTTAGATCATGCTCAACTTCTTCTGACGTGAACTCCTTCTTATCTGGGCTCAGAAGAACCCGCGTGCCCATAGCGAGAACTCTAAACCCTTCCGCAGCGAAGTCCTCAATCTGTCTCTCTACAGCTTTTCGCTCTGCATCATCAAGGAGGACGTATTCGTTCTCGAGAAATATTCTAGAGCATCTCGGGAGCAGTTCGTGAGGAGCGCCTTTAGTGTACGCGACGGTCTTTCCGTCAGATCTTCTGTGAATACTCGTCATTAGGCACCTTCGCGAATCGAACGGAATCAACCCTATCCTCGGGTTCTTCGCTAGAGCTTCGTTTACGTTGAGGTCACCTTTACCAGCAAAGACCAAGAATGCGCCGTCAGTTGGATCGCCCAATACAGTCCATCTGGAGATTCTGTCTGAGGGCGCGTTGAGCTTTGCGTTGTTACAGAAGGCTGCAACCTCGAAGAGTGCTGAAATATGAGTTCTCTCAACTCTGTTCATGCGTCTACCTTGAATTGTCACGAAGCCGTTTGGACTGTATCCGTCGCCGGTCACTTCGAAGACTTCCCAGTTGGCCCAAACGTTCTTCACCATCATTTCTCCGCTGGTAATAGTGCCTGTCTTATCGACGCAGATTACGGTGGTAGAGCCCAATGTCTCAACAGAGGAGAGACGCTTGACAGCAACGTTCCTCTTGGCCATGGCTGATGCGGTTAGCGCAAGAGACAGTGAAACCGTCATCTGGAATCCTTCTGGGACAAGACAGATCATTACGCCGATGGCGAAGAGCAGGCTGTCAAGCATGTTCAGGTTGACCAGCATCTTGGCTACGGCGAAGAAGATGCTCCCCACTAGAATAGCGACTATGAAGTTGATCTTGGCTGTGTAATCAATGTCTTTCTGGAGAGGACTGAGAGGCTCTTTTATGCCACTTGAGAGGGATACGATCTTTCCGAACTCGGTGTCTCTGCCTGTTTTGAGGACGACGGCTCTGGCTATTCCAGTTACTATGGTGGCTCCTGCAAACACGATGTTCTGATAGTCCATTATGCTGGAGATCGTTGTGCTTGGGCTCATCGTGGCGAAACGTCTCAGAGGCTCAGACTCGCCTGTGAGGATCGCGTTGTCGACCGATATTTCGAATGCGCTAGTTAGTCTGGCGTCGGCGGGAACTCTGTCACCCTCTTCCAGAGTTATGATGTCGCCAGGGACTATTTCCGTGATGTCCGCTTCTCTGACCTGACTATCTCTGATCACCTTTGCCTTTGTGGGAATTAGTCTCGAGATGGCCTGAACTGCTTTCTCAGCCCTATATTCTTGGACCAAGCTGAAGAGGGAATTGAGAATCACAACAGAGAAGATCGCCAATCCCATTTGGATGGAGCCCGAATCGTTGTAGGCCCAGCCACTGAAGAATGAGAGAAGCGACGCTACGATCAGTAGGACATTAAATAGGTTCTTAAATTGAGTGAAAAATTTCTCGGTGGGACTTGTCTTCTTGCCTGAGGGGATTACGTTGGGTCCATATTTCCCAAGCCTTCGCTTTGCTTCCTCTTCGGAAAGACCGACGGGTCCAGTAGCAAGATCTCGATAGACCTCTTGAACACCATAAAACGCTGCATGATCATACGACATGATGAACACCAAGAGGTCAGGAATCTCATTCTCGCTTGCCCTTTCAACGTATCCAACTTGACCTCTCCTATAATAAGTGCACGCTCAATTCCTGTTAGCACCGTCAATATGAAAACGGTATGATACTTTAGCAGCTTAAACTTCAAGAATTCCAAGGGATCTTCAACAATGCTTTCCTTGACCGCGAACAGGCTTTGGTTTCGCAAAGAATCTGTGAGAAACATATACTGCCTTAGCAACTGTTTCCGCTGGTTATACTAGTCATAGAGAAATTCTATCGGTCAGTAAGTCTCTCTTCGACTGACTGAGAACTCTGACTGTTCGAAGAAGTTACGGTAAACGTCAAAGAGTTTTGTCAACCTAGCGCGCTTAACCTTGACAAAACTTACGCACAAAACAAGTTTCGCCACTCGCTGGGGCAAAAGACAATATTTGACCTCCATGAGTATAAGACAAATGTGAAGTAGTTGAATAAAGGTCCATTCGGATTCGTTATCGTGTCTGCTTTACTGTTTGGCATCAGCCCGCCGCTCGCTAAGCTGCTTGTTAGCGATATCCCTCCAGTAGCTTTGGCTGGGCTACTCTATCTTGGCGCATTTGTTGGCCTATCTTTGTGGTCTATCGGAAGTAGAAAGATGATTACTGGTCACAATAATAGAGCGTCGTCATTGAATAGAAACGACTTTCGTTGGCTAGCCGGCGCGACCATTGCGGGCGGAATACTGGCACCGATAAGTATGATGATGGGGTTGAAGCTTGTTTCAGGTTTTTCTGCATCCCTGCTGCTGAACTTGGAAGGTGTGGCCACCGCTATAATTGCCGTTTTCGTTTTCAATGAGAACGCAGGAAAACGTCTGTGGATAGCGCTGGCATGTATGACCGTAGCAGGCGTTTTCCTGACCTGGGATCCTAGCCAAGGCAGGTTTGTGCCACTAGGTCCATTATTGCTCGTCTTTGCGATGGTATGTTGGGGTATAGACAATAATCTAACCCGCAACCTTTCAGACAAGGATCCTGTACAGGTGGCCCAAGTCAAAGGCCTTGTGGCTGGAACAGTATCTCTCTCACTTGCTTTGATTCTCGGAGCAAAGATGCCGATCGATATTGCAGTAGTATTCTCTCTTTTACTGGGTGCACTCAGCTACGGTGCCAGTTTAGTATTCTTCATAAAAGCACTTGAGGGATTAGGGTCGTCACGGACTGGAGCATTCTTCAGTCTTGCACCATTTGTCGGCGCTGTGGTCTCCCTGATTATCCTCCGCGAATGGATAGGATGGGTGATGTTTCCGGCTACAGGACTAATGATAATTGGAGCGTGGCTGATAGTGAGTGAAAAGCATTCACACCTTCACCGTCATGAGTCGGTAACCCATATCCATCTACACAATCATGGTGATAAGCATCATCTACATGAACATTCGGGAGTAGCCTTTGAACCACACGTCCACGATCATAGACACATTGAACAGACTCATAGCCATGTTCATTGGCCAGATACTCATCATAGACATAGACATACTAGCGATGAAGATTAGTCACCTCTTCCATGTACAATTTGTGTCCCGATTGTAAATGCTTCTTTCTAATGAAATTTTCACCTTCAGCGTAAGCTATATTCTATCCGTGGTGTGCAAGTTTCCGCGAATAAGTTTGAAGAACGGCAATGTCCTTCGAGAATGATTCTTGATCAACATGAAAAAAGAGGGGATTTGCGGGAGACTGTGGAGACATCGCCATGTAGCGGTGGGTTCGAGTCCCACCCCCCGCACCAAATTCTCTTATGTTCTTGCAGAGCGACGGAAGAGAATTTGAGAACATTCGAGTTGAGGAGGCTGGCACGAGTAGGCCTTCCTTTTTTTGGGAGGGCAGTTGCTTCATCCTAGGAGCTTCTTCGTAAGCTTCTCTACCATATCGTTTGTCATGCGCTCTAGGTTGTATTCAGGAAACCAGCCCCACTCCTCTCGAGCCACGCTGTCATCGACGGAGCGTGGCCAAGAATCTGCGATCGCTTGCCTGAAGTCGGGCTCGTAAGTGATCTTCAATTCGGGTATGTGCTTCTTGATCTCAGCTGCAAGCTCACTTGCAGAGAAGCTCATAGCGCCCACATTGAAGTTGCAATGATGCTTCAGCTTCTCAAGTGAGGCGTTCGCGACGCCGATGAGCGCTTTGAGAGCGTCAGGCATATACATCATTGGCAGCACCGTGTCCTCGCGTACAAAGCACTTGTAACTCTTGTGCTGGATGGCCTCGTAGAAGATTGCGACCGCGTAGTCGGTGGTCCCCCCGCCGGGGAGCGTCTTGTAGGAGATGACGCCGGGCAGCCGTACGCCGCGCACATCCAAACCGAAGCGGCGGAAGTAGTAGTCACCCAAAAGCTCACCTGCGACCTTCGTTACGCCGTACATCGTCATGGGCTGTAGGATCGTGTCGGTGGGCGTGTTGTCCCGAGGGGTCTGAGGCCCGAAGACCGCGATCGAGCTGGGGTTGATGACCCTAGCGAATTCGTATTCGCGGGCCACCTCTAGGACGTTCACAAAGCCATTTATGTTGACTTCCCAGCAGAGGTGCGGATTCCTTTCCCCCACAGCCGATAATATGGCCGCCATGTTGTAGATTGTGTCGATGTCATACTCCTTGACGATTCCCTCCAATTCCTCCCTGTCGTTTATGTCGATGAAGTGGAAGGGTCCGGACTCGCGCAGTTCCCCGCTCGGCTGCGTCTTGTGGCCGCACGCTACGACGTTCTCATTCCCGTAAAGCCTGCGTAACTCCATGGTCAGCTCAGAGCCGATCTGCCCCGCAGAGCCCGTGACGAGGATCCTCTTCATCGGCCTAATTTGCATAGTGATATCCTTCGTCTCTCCCCTCATGAATCACCGCCTGTGGAAACGTATTGCGATATCAACCGTTAACATCTTTATGCTTTGCCACTGCCTACTTCAAATGGGGATGCCGGCATTTGGGGCGGAGATCGATAAAAGCTGTGATATTTGATCTCGACGGTACCTTGATCAGGTCCAGTATAGACTTCGTCAAGATGAAGAATAGGATAATCGCCTACTTCCGCAGCTTAGGAGTTGACTCTGAAGATTTCTCTTCTTCAAGACCGACCTTTGAAATCGTACAGAAGGGAATAGAACGGCTCAAGAAGAAATCGTCTGAAGAGGTTGTTTCAGAAGTTAGACGACAAATCGACCAGATCATGACTGACGTGGAGATGGAGCAGGTTGACTCCATCTCTGCCATAGCCGGTGTTTCAGAGACCGTGAAACTGTTGAAAGAGAAAGGAATCAAGATTGGCGTCTTGACTCGAAGCTGCCGAGAATATGCGCTTAAGAGTCTACAGACCACAGGGTTGTCAAAACTAGTTGACTTCATCGCTGCCAGAGACGATGTTGATAGGCCGAAACCAGATCCAGATCAGGTGATAATGCTCGCTCAGAAATTGAGTGTGAAACTTGAAGAAACTCTTATGGTTGGGGATCACCCGGTAGACGCTCTATGTGCAAAGAATTCGAACGTCCGTTTCGTCGGAGTCTTGACCGGTTTCTCCGAGGCAGATGCTTTTAAGAAGATCGGATGCGACGTCATCGGTAGCGTCAATGATCTGCCCAGACTACTACTCTGAGGCTCATAGAGGTTGTCCAAAGATCTTTTATCCTTTATTCGACGATTCTCCAGAAGACTTTCAACACACGATAGAATTGAACTTGGTTAAATCTATTCCAGAATGTTGCGACTTAATGTTTGGTATGAGGATTCAAGCTTTGAGAAATCCAACAGCTTTTTTGAAAGAAGAATATGGCGAACTTGTTAGGAATGAACTTGACTGGAAACTTCACGTCCTTGAAGGAAGTAGCGGCCCAAGATGCGTCGTAGATGGAAAGAAAGTGCTTATGCTTTGCTCGAACAATTACTTGGGCTTGAGCAACCACCCAAGACTCAAGGAGGCTGCTATCAACGCGACAAAGACTCATGGGGTTGGATCTGGGTCAGTCAGACCTATCGCTGGAAATATGGATCTCCACTTGGAGCTTGAAGAGAAGCTGGCGAAATTCAAACATACGGAGGCCGCGTTAGTCTATCAGACCGGTTTCGCTGCAAATGCAGGCTTGATCCCGCAGCTAGCCGGTGAAGAGGATGTTATAGTTAGCGACGAACTGAATCATGGAAGCATAATAGATGGAGTACGTTTGAGCAGGGCTGAGCGAGTTATCTACAAACACTGCGATGCGAATGACCTTGAACACGTGTTGAACGATGTGGAGAAAAAGAACCCTAGAAGGATTCTGATCATTACGGACGGCGTTTTCAGCATGGACGGAGATATAGCTCCAGTTGACAAGATAGTTCAACTAGCCCAGAAACATGGTGCAATGACATATGTTGATGACGCCCACGGCGACGGGGTTCTAGGGGAGAAGGGACGTGGGATAGGATCTCACTTCCATCTCGAAGGGAAGATCGATGTCGAGATGGGAACTTTCTCAAAGGCGTTTGGAGTTGTTGGCGGATACGTATCTGGAACAAGGGACCTCGTAAACTTCGCATTGAATAGGTCGAGGACATGGCTATTGAGCGGGTCCCACCCTCCACCCGTAGCAGCAGCCTGCATAGCCGCCCTGGAAGTGTTGGAATCTGAGCCTTGGCATGTAGAGAACCTCTGGAAGAATACGAGATACTTCAAGAAAGCCTTGAGCAATCTGGGCTTCGACATAGGGAAAAGTCAAACGCCGATTACGCCTGTGATTGTAGGAGAAAACTCTGTGGCACGCAAACTGAGTAGCAGGCTCTTCGAGAAAGGCGTCTTCGCACTTCCCATAGTCTTTCCGATGGTTGCCAGAGACAGAGCTAGAATCAGGACAATGATGAATGCGGCTCTGACAAAGGAAGACTTGGACTTCGCCTTGAGCAGGTTCGAGGAGATTGGAAAAGAGCTTAAAGTGATCTAGCAGCGATCCTTCAAGAGTTGACTATTCGCCTTGCTCATCTGTAAGCTAGAGAAGCCATATACATAACCGCTTGGAATTCCTTCTATTAGAGTAGGTTCTGAAGTGGTGCTAATGAGCATAGAGCAGAGCAACATCAACGCATTAATGAGGTTAGGGTTGACTGAGTACGAGGCCAGAACATATATCGCACTAGTCAAAAGCGGACCGAGCAGAGCTGGTGAACTCAGCTTCCTGAGCAATGTGCCTCGGACAAAGACTTACGGCGCACTTAAGGAGCTTATGCGCAAGGGCTTAGCTCTAGCCATCCCTGAAAAACCTGAGAAATATGTCGCTGCGTCTCCAAATGAGACTTTGTTTCCTCTCGTAGAGAGATTGAGTCAAGACTTGAAAAGAACAGAGGAAACAATTCAAAGTCTAGCTTTAAGCTATGAATCTATGAAGTACGTCCGCAAAGTAGAACCGTACGAAAAGGCTGAGCTCTGGATTCTCAAAGGGAGATCTGAAATCCAAGAGAAACTCAATGAAATGTTCAACAACGCGAACAAGTCTATTCACGTAACAACGACCTCAAATGGAATAGTGAGATCGTACAAGTCGAATGCTCAAGCGCTCGAGAAATGCAAGTCCAGAGGGGTCGAGATGCTTTTCATCGCTCCGATTTCAAAACAAAACGCAAGAGTCACGACGGAGTTTATGGAAATCGTTGAGATACATTGCTTGCAGACGCAACCTTCAATACAAAGCGCCTGTATTGATGGCAAATCCATACTTTTCACAGAAGCGATCCCAGATGACTTGGACACGATAGAAGGGAGAGATAACGCGATCTGGACCACGAACCCGTTTCTGACAAGAGCAAACGATTGGTTATTCAACCACCTGTGGGAACGCTTGCCATCGGTCAAAACAGTATTGAAAGATCTTTGATTCAGTCGATTTCAAGTCATCTGGTTCAGAGAAGATACTTCATATAGCTCTGGAAAAATTCTTAAAGCTACGCGCATCTTGCATTAGACACAGTGGCCGCCGTAACGTAGAGAAGACATCAATAGGTCTTTGCGGAACTTGGTAGCGTATAGGCCTGTGGAGCCTAGAGAGCGTCATAGAAACGGCGCTCGGGTTTAGGCCGGGTTCAAATCCCGGCGGCGGCCCTAGCATCACCCTTAAATCAGCGTCAATCTTCTCCTAGAAGAGAATGATGGGCCGGTAGTTCAGTCTGGTATACCAGCCTGTCTGGGCCAAGGAACGTCCGGTTTGCAAGGATTGAAACTCCCGAGAAACCGGAAGGTCGCGGGTTCAAATCCCGCCCGGTCCACCATCGATTCAGCCGAAATAGGCTCATTTTGAGGTTATCTAAAATTGGAATATTTAGCTTGAGAAATAAAAAATGGGAATAAAATAGCTATTGATCTAGATGCAGAGTCTATGATTAATAAGTCCTATGCTTTTGGTAGCATTCTTTACAGTAGACCGGTCTTCCTTCTTTCGGTACAAATGGCACTTCTGCTTCTCGTCCACAGTCAGAACATTTTATCTTATGCATAGTTCTTGGACCGAATTCGCGTCTCTCATAACCCATACGGTTCACCCCTTTGCAGTTAGTTATACGGATGATAGTACCGCACAGTAGAATCAACGTATACTAGCCGTACGAGTCAGATGCATCACATATAAACTTATGTATGGAAATCGCTAAGCTGCCTATCATCACTGAATCATGGGTCTTCCGCCAAGAGATTGGCTGCTTGAAACATCAACTCATATACAACATATATGTGGCGGCTCATATGCAACATCAGAAAATGATTTAGGAGCGAAAGCAAGCAGAAGTAGAGAAAAATTCTTTGGTAATGAGGGTTAGCCGGCGTGAAAAGAGGAAGAACAAGATACTTAATCAGAAAAAGGCAGAAGAAAAGGAACAGAATGAGAAAGAGGAGAAAATTCAGTAGAAAGCCCAGCCATATGCCGAGATCTTAAGAACTTCTTCCTGCTTTGAGTAATCCATGTACAAGAACTCACATAATGATAGGGCCATTTTTTGGGAAAAAGGCTCCTTGTTCTATATGCGCGCACTACGGTATCTAGGCCTCGGCTGAGAACTATCAGATCAAGCCCGGATTGCATTTGAATGGGCGGCGGCAGGAACTACTTAAATACAAGGATTCCATGCTGTCATCTTTCAAGAGAGTTTAGCACTCATGGCGGAAAATACAGAGAAGAAGACTGCGTCCAAATTGGAGATCGACAGGCCGCAGGATTTCAAATTTCACATCGCGTATGATGTTTATTCTCGAGCTTGGGATGAGAACGAGTCTGAGGCAGTCAGATTGAAACTGAACGAGTTGATCTCCTCCCTCTCCAACGGTAAGAACGATTATTCAAGCTTCTACGCCCAAATTCAGGAATACCGTAAGGATTTGAGTTCCTTCAGGTCAGGTAGGACAAGAATTGAGACCCAGAGAAAGAGGGATTGGCAGAGGAGTGATGCTCGAGATAGGAGAAATCGCCGTCACAGATGAAGGCTTACGCAGTTACAGAGTGAGCTCTTTCTAGGTAGAAAATCTGAAACTAGGTCCCGACGGTTCGATCTTCAGAAACAATCCATTCTAATTACACAAATCGGTCATGTCGTTAGGGGAAGTATCCTTTTACCGCTCCTCTTTCTTCTATGGTATGCTCCGATCGAAAACTGTGTTCTTGACAAGATGATGATGAAGCTTATGTCTCACCGTGCTCAGAGAGAGGTTGATTCACCTGTGGAAAATGGCGAAAGTCAAGCAGAACGATTAACACTAGAGATGAGGTAAAAAGAGACGAGATGTGCGATATGGAGAAGAAATCAACGTCTTACTATGTCTATTTGCTTCTCTGTGATGACGGAAGTTACTACACTGGGTACACGAACAATGTGCCTTCTAGGCTTAAGCGGCACAAGAAAGGGCATGGAGCAAGGTATACGAGGATGCGTAGACCGAAGAGGATTGTTCATGTGGAGGAGTTCAAGACACGCCGCGCCGCAATGCGGAGAGAGCAGCAGATAAAAGCACTTACTCATGACCAGAAGCGCGATCTCGAGAGAAAAGGATGTCGTTGAAATATGCAAGTAATGTATTCATAAGACTAGAAAGGGATGTGGAGTCAGTTTGGGACGGTTTAGTCGAAAGGGCTGGAAGCAGAGAAGAAAGAGAGAGAAAGAAGAAGACAAGAGAATGGATCAGCGCAGCTAGATCTTTCTAACTATGGTCGGGGGACTCTGCTGTTCTCAGGCTCTGCGTATTGATTGCTGAAACCCCTTGGCGAAATAGGAGTCGGGCGATGGGCACTATGAAGAACTGGTGTCTGCAATATGAGTGCATCAAATGTTGTTTGAATACCAAAATGCCACTAACTACTTCAGATATCGAAGGGATAAGAGGCCTTGGCTTCTCTGAGGATTTCTTCGTTGCAAAGAGGGATGGAGAGCTACGACTCAAGAATTTGAATGAGAGATGTGTCTTTCACAACGGTCAACGGTGTACCATCTACAACGATCGGCCCGAGGGTTGTCGACTTTACCCAGCCGTTTTCGACGAAAACAAGGGAAGAGTCGTTCTCCATGGTTACTGTCCACATCGCAAGAAGTTTCAACTTACGCCAACCATTTCATGCGAAGTCGTCGAACTTGTTCGAAAGTTGGATGCGGAAAGGAAGAGATGACTTTGAGGCCGGCGGAGCGCTATGCATCAAAACATCGGAGTTGATTCTCGGTCATATTTTTAGGCTAAGCGGTTTACGTTAGCTCGTAGTAGTGTCTGACTCCTTTCTCGTCTTCCTCGTAATCGTACTTCTTACCCGTTCGGCGGTCTATGTAAACACCCGACCCAATATGAGCGATATCCATCCCTTGCATACGGGCTGTATTATAGTTCAGAATGTCCACGTACTTCAGACCTTCTTTCTGCTTCCAGTTTCGCGTCCGACCCTTCCCACTCGTCTCTATCAACTCCAAGTAGACGCTGGGCGCCAGACTCTCCTGATGCCCTCCTGGACAGGTGAATGTTCTCGCGTTCATGAATTGGTCGAAGTTTTCGTATGTACCCTTGAACTCGACCTTGGCCCCACATTTTCGGCACTTGAACGCAAAAGTTCGATCTACCATGTGCAGAGGATTGTGTCCGCGAAGGTTAAGGTGGCTGCTCATCTACCTTCTCTCCTTTCTTCTCGTCGCATATGCGTCTACGATGAAAACAGTAATTGCTTCTCGTGGAACGCTCACCGCAATAATGGTAATTTTCTCCTCAATAATACCAGAAAACGGCTACGCGCACACTCATGCGGGAGAATTATGGAAAGGAAGGTTAGATAGACACCTCATATGATTCTAAAGAGACCTCCTAATTCCGCAGAATCACTCATCATAGAGACTGCGAGACGCTGGAAGAGTACTGGAAGCCATGGGGCCCTACTTCAGCCAACAGCAGCCATACGGCAAACAGCACATAAAGCGTATGCGGCACACAGCATACAACACACGCTAAACGCCTAACTCAAAAGGACAAACAACGCATACCTGATAGAACGCTCCGAATGTCAGCTTTAAATTTCGGAACCAATTTTAGCAACAAAAACGCTCTGAATCCCGCCCGGTCTATTATCCTTCAACATTCTCCTCGCGATCTATCGTCTAGGGTTGGTTTTGTGAAGAAGCTGTTTCAACTAGGTATAGATCATGTGGAAGCCCTCCTCAAGTGCTTGAATAGTGCTTTCGTTCTCGAAAATTTCGAGCTAAATCAACAGCTGTTGAATGTAGCTAATGTCAGGTAGGATCAAGTCGGGTTTCTGTTTCGGGTCTTGAACTTTCTCAGCGGTCTCTCTTTTCGTTGAACCTGAGAGAACAAGAATGGTGAACCCCCCGACCTCTTTTCCAGCTTGAATATCTGTGTCCAACCTGTCGCCTACGAAAACGGTTTCACCAGCGACGGTTCCCAATCTGTCAAGAGCAATCTTGATGATATGCTCAAACGGCTTCCCCACGATTTCAGGTTTGGCTCCAGTGGCTGCAGATATAGCTGCGACTATTGCACCAGCTCCAGGCCTGAATCCTCCCTCAACCGGAATAGTTGGATCGATATTCGTGGCAACGAGTTTAGCGCCAGAGAAAATGGCTTGGCAAGCGAGATCCAGTTTCTCATAAGTGAACGCGGGATCAAGGCAGGCTATGACAAAGTCCGCTTTTCCTATCTCATGCGTATCGACCATTGTATGTCCGATCTTCTCCAATTCTTGAACGAGTCCTTGCCCGCCGACTGGAAAAGCACACACTTTGCCGTATTTCTCGTTCAAGAAAATTGCTGTCGCCGTCGCTGAGGTCAGAACTTCATCCGTATCTACGTCAATCGTCATTCCTTTCAGTTTCTCAACATACTGCTCCGGTGTTCGTGTCGCGTTATTCGTAAGAAACAGAATCTTCTTGCTGAGCTTTTTGAGATGAGCAATAGTGTCCGCAGCTCCGGGAATCGGAATACTCCCCCTGTAGATGCAGCCGTCTAGATCGAAGACGAAAGCCCTGAAGTCTCTCAGCATCGTCTCACCACTTTACTGTTTCGAAAGGATACAACAAGCACAGCGATTTTAGGCTTTGCGATTAAAAGTATCACGATCCACGTAGCGGGGGGTGGATTCGAACCACCGTTCGAGCCCTTGGCTTCGAGCCAAGGGTATCTCAGGGTTTCGCCGAGCATGGCTCATATGAGCCCTGCGGGTTAAACCTGGCTACCCCACCCCGCTTTGCTGAGGAAACTATCTTGAATCGTTTCCTTCGTATAGCTAGAAAAGAGCACGCTTAAATCTTTTTATTCGTTCCCATCTTCGATTAATCCTCAGTTCAAGTGATCGTGGTGAAAGATAGTTTCCGTGTACTGTACAATCCTCCATTGGATTCAGCGATGTTTGTCGTTGGTCTGCCCGGCTTAGCGGATGCTGGGAGGATAGCTGCTCGACTGCTTATCGATTTCGTGAATGCGAGGCTTTTCGCGGAGTATTACAGCAGTCGCTTCCCTGATAATGTGGTGATAGAAGATAGTGGAGTCTGTAGGCTGCCGCGTTACGAGTTCTATGAGAGTTGCTCGTGTCAACCCAATATGGTTATTCTGAGTGGTGATGCGGCTATCGCGGAGGAGGAACCTAAGGCATACTATGAGGTGTTCAATCAAATAGTGAATTTTGCTTTGAAACTCAAGTTAAGATGCGTCGTCGTCTTAGATGGTCTAAGGCCTATAGCTGAAGAGAAGAACATCGTGTACGCGGTCGCTACTAAAAGAGCTCTTGCTCATAAGCTTAAGAGCGGCGGAGCCAAACTCTTCAAGAAGAGTCAGCTGCCGGGATATTCTGGGATGATTCTGGGTTTATCAAGTCTCCATGCCATCGATGGGCTGGGAATATTCTCGACGACAGCCGCTTTGATGCCTGACAGAGACGCTGCATTGAACATCTTCAAGTTTCTGGTCAAGACTCTAGATGTGAAGCAGGTAAAAGCATAAGACCCCGATTCACGGGTTATGCCACTTCTCTACCATCGATTTCGGCGCGTTCATCTTCTCTCTGCCGTATCTCGATTGGGGTTTCGTCAGATGTCTATGAGCTCTCGCCGGCGGAATATACAGTGTCTCCTTGATCGTTCTTCCGAGCGCTACATGGACCTTCTTCGCTTCTCGCATATCGAGTTTGCATCTTCTACATCTAAACCCTTGCTCTCTACCAGCTGACTCCATGCGCCTCTCACATCTTGGGCATCTAGGATTCTCCAGAACCATGTGCTCAGCAAGTTTCAATATCTTAATCTTCTCAAGGTTTACAGTTCTAGGATATGCGACAGAGCCTTTCCTAACACCACCGTAGACTTCAACAATATCATCTTCAATCAAACCTTTGACTACCTTCCTGAAGCTTCCAGTGGGCTCGTAAGCAGCGACGTCTACTCTCCCAGTGTCGTCGCTTATACTGAAGATCACATGCCTTCCAGTTACTGTCCTCGGCCTTGCGGCTACTCTACCTTGAATAACGACCGGTCTAAACGGTCTCGCTTGGCTTACGGATCCTATTATATGAAGATGGGAATCCGTCCCATGATTGGTTCGGAATATCACCCATCGCTCAACCTCTTCATCGACGGCGAGCATACTTTGAGCTTGCAAGAGAGCTTCTGGACTCTCTCCGCGAACTCCATAGAGAATCGGGTCAAGCCCATGTGGCGTTACCAGTACCCGTTTACTCTCATAGTCATAATTGTTAAAGGTTAGAGGGTTAGTTTCCGAATCCATCTGGATCACCGATCGCTCATCAACCCTGCGCTTACTGCCTCTGTTCTCCAGCGTTCTGTATGCAATAATCTCGTAAGTGTGATCTCTCTGCAAGGTCTCGCCGATCGCCGCCAAAGCGCCTATTAGACCCCTTTCACCTCGAATCAAATTAAACTCTACATTGAATCTCGCTGCCAGACGTTTCGCTTCAGCAATCGAAGCGATATCTTGTATAACCTTCTTCGAGAAGTCTGAAAGCTCAGCGGGTACGTCCCCTTCTAAGAATGCTACAGCGGGATCAGTCTTATCGTATGTCAGGTCAGAATTCTCTTTCACTACGCTTAAAGCCGCTTCCTTAACGGAATCTATGCTCCTTTCTTGGCAGAGAAGACGCAGAGATACAGCGGCGTTCCCACGAGTTTTCCAAGGGATGTTTGGATTCAACCTTACAATATTCGGGTAGTCAGTAAACCTGCATCCCAAATCTTCAAGTCTTCTGACTAAAAGCGCGGCTACATATGTAGTACAGCCCATTCTAGGAGAGTCTGTATCATCTATGCCTATGTGAAAGGCTACATCCATCATCTGCACCTGAAGATGATCCATAGCGCCCTGGCTAGTTTGAGAAGACACATTTTCCGGCGGTGCCTTCATGGACTCTCTTCGGCTAGGTTGAAAATAAAGTGTAGGCTGTCGTTAGAAAAGGGGTGTGGAAGGTTAGGCGGGTATGGGAACCGTGGAAGAGCCGTTCGGGACTATCAGTACGTCCGTCAACAGCTCGGGTTTCAAACTTCTGAGAGCATCATCGAGTTCTTCGTAGAAAGTAACTCCAACACTGTTCCAGAACGCTTTCAGGTCTGGAGGAGCTTCAGGTGATACGACTACATAGTCCCTCAGCGGCTCATCGATTGCGAGTCTATTGATTTTCTCAAGCGTTTCATTGAAGTCGTCCGCCGCTGCTCGTTCTTTCAGTTTCTTAAGCACCTCCTGCGGCTCCATGTTCGAGTATGTTCTCATCTCCTTCTCGAACGTCTTGCTTCCGATACCATTCTTCATCGATGCGACAAGAATAGTCACAGGTTTCGGATGATTGTTCAGCTTCACTATATTGGTTGCGTGAGAGCATGCTTTGAGAGCTTGATAGAAGTTCTGGCCCAGAGGCATCTCAGCGACGGCGATCACTAATGGTGCTGGTTGCGCCTTTACAGCGTAGATGCTCTGGCTGTAGTCTGCGAGAGTTTGATGGGCCACCTTGGGTTCCCCATAGCCTATCAGTACTGGAACATCATCTTTGTTCGGAACGAAGTCTATGATTCTATGTTCTATTCCTCTTTCTTTCTTGAGCAGCGAAGGCACTTCATTCATATCTTCTCTAACAGGATTTCCCTTGATAATCAATTCCTTGGAATCCATCTTCCCAACTGAAAGTGAATGGTTCTTGGATACCGTTTTGAGGCTTGCGCATCCTGGAACGAGAGCTTTCGCCCCTCCTTCCCATCCGGCGAAGTAGTGGGGTCGAACGCACAGTGAAGAGAGGATGAAGTCGCATTCCAAAATCTCTTTGTTAAGTTCGACCTCTGTCCCTCTTGAGGTGACTCCTACGAATTCGTATTTGCTCAACGGATTCTGTGTTGAAGAATTCGTTATCTTATACCAGAACTTGTTCAGAAGCTCTCGACCAGCAACCTCTTCAACAAAGTCTATCTCGGGGACAACATGTGTTCCAGAAGCAATGACGATCTTGATGTCGTCGATCTTCGTCTCCATTTTCCTAACCAATAACGGTAAATAGGGCGTATGGACTCTGGTGTTGTCTGAGACTATTATCGCTGCGCTCTCGATCTTCTCGTCGTCCAGCTTCCTTGAGTTTATCGGGTTATTGAAACCCTCTTCTACTAGCTTTTCGATAGGTTTTGTAGCGGGAACCTCTTTAGGAAAAACGAAGCGGATATTCTTAGGTGGCAAGATTTTAGAGTGAACGAATTTCCCTTTATCATACGGTATTGATACTGTTTCTTTCCTCATACGAGCAAACCCGCATGATGCGATACTGCGACTTTTATTTAAAGATAATCATTTGACTTGACAGCTGTGGTTCTTAGAAATCTGGGCATCGGTATCTCATATCTTTCAAAAAGAAAGGGGGAGAGTTATGCTCCTTCCACTACAATCATCGTGAGTGTCGATCTGACCTTATCGAGCCTGCGTATCTTCCAGGTTACAACTTCCTTGAGCTTGTCCATACTCTCCGCTTCAACTTTCGCAACTATATCGTACACTCCGTAGACGACGTAGCATTCCTTCACGTTCGCCAGCTTCTTCAGTTCCTTCAAGACTTCATCCTCAGATCCTATCTCAGCGTTTATCAAGACGAACGACAGAGGCATTTTCAAGCGACCTCCAGCTGAGCAAGTTTGGTCCCAAGAATGTTAAAAAGGTTACCCCGATAGCTAAGTATCTGTTAGAGAGCCCCTTTGAAGATGCTTCAGTCGAAACAACTGCAATCCCTTGGAGGGAGACGAGAATTCTTAGACAGGAATTGAAGCAGATCTTGGAAGGAAGAAGCAAAATATTGATCAAGCATATATTCTAGCTGTTTTCAAGTTCGCCGGTTCGAGACTATGGGGTGGATTGTTCCTCCTCCAAGGAAGTCGATTAAGACCAGAGAAGAGTTCGAAGCAGAGAGAATAGAGAAGGTCAAATGGCTGATTGAGCAGAAGCTTCTGAGATCTGAACGAATAGCGAAAGCCATGATCAAGGTGCCACGAGAAGCGTTCACCCCAGAAGAATATAGAGATTATGCGTACGTCGAGGTTCCCCTACCTATTCCAGGCGAGGAGGCGACGATCTCTTGTCCACATAGCTATCCTCTGTTCTATGAAGCGTTGGAGCTCAGAGAGAATGATAGGTTTCTGGAGGTTGGAACAGGGTCGGGGTATGGTGCGGCTCTAGCCAGAGAGATAGTGGGCGAGAAAGGAAGAGTGGTTAGCATCGAGATCGACGACCGAACATATGAATTCGCTAGGGATAATCTGAGGAGACACCAGTATTTTGATGTGCTTGTAATTTTGGCCGATGGATCTCTAGGATATCCGCCAGAGGCTCCGTACGACAAGATCTGTATAACAGCAGCTTGCCCAAGAATTCCAGAGCCATTAGTCAGCCAGATAGATCTTGGAGGAAAGCTTGTAGCTCCCGTAGGCCACCGGAACTTCCCACAAGACTTGATTCTCCTACAGAAAGAACGGGATGGAAAACTAAGAGAGATGACCCTCGATAAGGTTCTATATGTTCCTCTAAGAGGTAGATTCGGTTTCTAGCACAGAGGAGTTAGGTTTCGTAGCCTTCTAAGTAGAAGAATTGAGAGAATAGTTATCGTCGTTGTCATCAATAGCAAGTTGGGATTGAACTCGGGAATAGGCGTCAACTTTATCGTTACAGAGCTCTTCGCTCTTCCATATCCATAAGCAGATGCAACGACGGTTATTGTATATCTTGAAGCTAAAGCGGATTCTGGAGGGTTCCATTTAACGCTTCGCCCAGACGTTGAGTTTAATGTTCCTCCGTTGCAACTCCAGAAGTAATCTACGACAAGATTGTTCGTACCCTTGACCGTAACGTGAGCTGTAATTACATAAGCCCTTTCAGCTTCGCCACCGCCCAGCTGATCTATGACGACCATGATCGAAACAGGATAGAAGGGCTCACCTGATTGAGTCAAGACGATGCTTCCCATGTCGCTTAGAGAAGAGCCGTAGACGATGACCTGCTGCGAGTATTCCAAGTAACCGGGTGACATGAAAGTTATCGTGTACGTTCCTTCAGGCAGATGAAGAGTGAAGCCTCCATCCATTGAGACGACCAATTCAGAGTTGGAGCTGACCGTTCCCCATGAAAGCCTTACCGGTGAGCCGGTATAGTTCTTTCCCATCAAGACGCCGAAGACTTTCCCCAGCTTATGAACGTCGAAGAGAACCTCGATAACGAAATCTATAGACGGTAGGTTAACAGCGACAGTTACCCTTTGAGTATATCTTCTCGTATAGCCGAAGTCGAGAACGTGTACTGTGTAGCTTCCGGCGTCCAATCCATAGTCCTTCAATCGGTAGCCTTCTGGAGTCACGTAGAAGAAGTGCCCGGTGCCTCCCGTGTAGCCGTAGATTTCGAATGCGAACCATACTGACCCTGCTGGAACAGCCAGTATTTGAGCCCCCCTCAAAGCCGCCGCGGCGTCAGGAACCTCCATCCTAATGAAGACGCTCTCCGGTAGGTTTGACGCGTAATAGTTGTCTTCCTTGAAAGACACTTTGCCCTTTATGCTGGCGCTCTTCAGCAAATTCACATGGGCTAAGCCCAGCTTTCCAGCTTCAACCCATACGAGCGATTGCCTCTTATGGAGATATCCGTAGAGGTAGGCTTTCACCTTGTAATCGCCCTCCGCGATAGCTGTTGGAAGCCAGCCGTAGAGGATTATCTTCTCCGTAGGCCAGTTGGTTCCAGTGTAGGCTATCTCAGCTGTTGTTGGGGTCACACCGGGGCCGATGATCAGCTGCTTCTCTGAGTAACCTATCTCGACCTCAGTGGAAGCGTTACAGTAGTAGAGCCTCAGGAAGTAGCCGAAGAACCGCCATGGGATAGCATCAAGGGTTCCTGTACTAGGGTTCAGGGTCATTGAGGCGACTGTAGTCCTAATAGCGCCTCCTCTAAGAAGCGAGACGCTTACAGTCATGCTTGCTCCTTTCGATAGAGTCACGAATTCGATCTGTTCTTGGAAGTATCCTCTCACCCATACCTTCACATAGTATGAGCCTTCATCTAGGCCGTAGTCTTTCTCACGCCATACACCTGAATAGCTTTTATAGTAGAATTCGCTGAAACCGAGGACGTAGAACCTTAGAGTTAAGGAGTCCGCATAGGTAACCGTTCCGTCTGGAGCTGTCCTGTCAAGAACCGTGACGCCCTTTAAGGCTCCTGTTAAGTCGAAAAGCTCAGCCAACACATTCCCTCCATAAAGAGTCCCTGAAGTCGATCCCAAGACCAAACTTTCGCTCTCCCTAGGGGACTCGGGAAAGATAATGGTCCCGGAGACCAAGCCGCCGACAACCATTGTGATGTTTGCAGTCACAACCATCCCAGGCGAGTATAGAGGAGGAGCAGAAACCCCCGCTGCTTGCGTGTAGCCGAACACCCAAGCTTTGAGCGTGTACTCTCCAGGGCTGAACCCTGAATACTGGGTTCCAAGTGAGGGATAGCCGACATACTTCATCTCGCTCCTAGTGATAAGTCTGAAGGGGTCTGTCGGCCCGTTCCTAGAGACGCCGAAGTAAGTGGCGACGAGGATACCGTTCGGATCGTAAGCCTCAACCGCGTAGTTCAGGATTGTGAAACCTAGAGAGTTCAGCCAAGGGTTGTCAAGCGAGTTTATTATGTTGCCCAGAGGAGTTGTGTAGGTCAAGGTTCCATCGATGATGCACCCTCGATCCAGAGTTATATTCACCCCATACATTCGCTGCCCTTTGGTCAATGTCAACTCTCTACTGTATGTCGTCAAGGTGTAGGCGTAGCCTGAATCTGGGAAGTGTCCAGCGGAAGCTTCAAGCATATACGTTCCAGGAGCCCAAAGACCTGTGAGATTGTAGAAGCCTGTTGAAGGATTTACGAAGGCTCTCGCTCTTGCCCCAGTGTTCACGTCAGTCGCATAAACGATTCCGTTCGCCTTGATGGGCATCCCAACCCTGTAGGCGTAGTAGCTGAGGGATGGATCGATTATGTAGCCTGATATGCTTGAAGGATCCTCCCTCATACTCACCGGCACAGAGAGATACTCGTCCGGGGTGTCTGGGAATAGAGGCAAGCCGTCTGGGCCGAGGCTTGTGGCCACATAGATCGTGAAGATGTAGATTCCTGCGAATGTCGGGGCTTGGAGATCTTTGAGGAAGATGTATTGCGGCGTGTTGAAGGGCACAGTGTAGTCGGGGTTGTGAACCTCAATCCTAAAGGGCGCCTCAGGATCGTATGGTGAGTAATCAGATTCATCAAGCAAGAGATAGTAGAAGTAGTCGTTCGTGATCGTTGATGATATGAATGACGTATCATTTTCCACGCGATTGAATGTGAAGTCTCTAGGCATTCTTATTCTAACAGCAATCCCTGCCTTGTTGACGGTTATAGTGACATCTCCTGTCGTTCCAAAGAATACTCCCCACTCTTTGGAAGGCGTGATGGAGGCTGACGGTTGACCTTTAGCTTCAGGCATGTATGCGAGGCTGAAGATCGATGCCAGAAGCAGCATCATAGTGAGCGTAGGGGCGATCCGTTTACGGTTGATGACCTTCCGTCCCCACGCTTCACCCCGCAAAACGGTGCCTCCCCTAAAACTACACGAAAAAGTTGAATACTATAAAACTTATCACTGTCAGGATTGTTGCATGCTTGAGCCCATTCTTCAAGAAGCCTGTGCTCATCTTCCCCCCTGTGAGCCCGCCAAAGAAGGCTTCGACCACACCCATGTAGAGGAATATCTGGATGTAAACCTCTATAGGCGTAGGGTTGACGACGAAGCCAGCTGTGCCAGGCTTGGATAGCATCCCGAAGAAAGAGGTGACTAGGATGTAGACTGTTATTAAGAAGACGAAGAAGGAGATGTAGATTATCCCTATGTAAGGGCGCATCTGGGACTTTCTCCTCTGATCCAAGTTCTGGATCTCTTGGATGTGGCGGTTCACCGTCTCTATGCTCGCTTGGATATCTCCACCCGTCCGGCTTGCTTCCAAGATAAGCATAGCAGCCCGCCGTGCCAGAAGTGTGTCACATCTATCAGCGAAAGACTGCAACGCTTTGTCCAAGGGCACCTTCCATGTGAGCTGGGTCGTCATCTTCCTCAACTCGTCCGTCAACGGCCCATAGTCTTGCTCAGATGAAACCTCTATTGCCCGTGTTAGAGTCATACCTGTACGCCCCGCTTCTGCTATATCCCGCATAAGGTTGGGCAGATGCTTGTCTATGGCATCCTTCCTCCTACCTTCGAAATAGTACACTATGGAAGGCCCCAAAAGGGAGGCCACCAACCCTAGAATGATGAATTCATCCCAAGTGAAGATCGCGAGGCTCGGATAGATGAATAATCGATCGATATGGACAGCGACCTCACCGGATGAGAATGATTCAGGATAATCCTCGACTATCAGCACGATCTCCTCAATGGTGTTGTTCGTGTACTTCCTCAGGTTGATAGTCTCCGTCACTGTGGTGGGTGTGTTAGCGCCTGAAAGCACTTGCATGTAGCTGCCGGAGGAGTCCTTAACGGACAGCCCTAGGAGAGCATTTGTAGCGGTGCGGTACTCTATACCTAGGTAAGGATGTTTCTTCGGGTCGATTGATGCTGAGCGTTTGAAGCTTGCGTATTCGCGTCCCGTATCGTTGGCTATTACGGAGATATCCGCTCCCCCGATAGGTATGTAGGTGTAGTTCCCGTATGTGATCGTTGTGTAGTTTCCAACGGCCTGCGTCGTGTAGTTGCCATATATCGTTACTGTTGAGTTGCTCGCGTTAAAGACCGTCAAGTCTCCGCTACTGTTGGTGGAGTAGTTCCCGTAGATCGTTACAGAGTTGCTCTCGTAAGTTGTCACGACACTCCTCGCTATCTCGTAGTCGCCTATGTCGGTTCCTCCGGCGACGTTGAACTGCCATTTCGAAGTGTCTGTGAAGTCGTCGATCAAGACCGGCGTAGACCGATTGATGATCTCGAAAGGCCTAGAGGGGAATGTGGAGAGTATGCCTAAAGCCACGACGAGGATACCTATGGTGACCGAGAGAGCCCAGGTAACCTTGATTATCCTCCTCGTAATCGCCAATCGCGCACACCATCATGCCTTTGGTTGGATAGCGTCGAGAAGGAAGAGGAACAGGATTCCGCAGATCGGGATCATGCCGAAGGTTATGAAGTACATCAATTGAAAGACATCTATGCCTCCGATGGTGCTTCCTACAGCAGCCATTATCGAGAACATCAAGACGAGCATAAGTGGAAAAGCGATCAGCATTATGACGTAGCTCTCAGCCAACATCCCGAGAGCGTCCAGGAAGCGCTGAACCTTCAGGCTCTTCTCGTTCATAAGTTGCCTAGTCGCGTTCAAGAAGAACTTCTTCAAGTCTCCGCCCGTCCTTACGGTAGCTGCAAACCCTCTCAGCATATTTGAGTATGATGTTGAGGGAGACCTATCAATCTCAGAGTCTAGAGCGGTGAGTGTGTCGTAACCGAAGAGGTCGATCTTCCCGACGATAGACCTAGCTTCATCCGACAGAAGGAATATAGGATCTTTAGTGGCTGTGGAGCGAAGTATCCTCTCAGGCGGTACGCCGGCGCAAGCGAGGACCGTCATGAAGCTTGCTGTATGTGGGAGGAAATGCTCCATCCTCTCTTTCCTAACGTTCGTCTTGTAAGAGGGGTAGAAGTATAATGCTAGAAATGTGATGGCTGCAGCGGCAAGCGATGCGATGAATGACAAGACTATCGAAGATGAGTAAGACGTCAGCAACAATGTGAAAATGTAAAGTATCGTGGCGCGAAACGGATAGTAGATGAGGGTGAACGTAGCCGATAACAGAGCGAAGGTTATGACTAGAGAGAGGATGGAGGCGAAGCACATCAAGCTCACATAAGCTCTGAACCCGATCTTCGAGCCTGCTTTCTCCAGAGCTGCTCTCAGCCCCTTGAAGAGAGGATACAGCCTCTCAACTCGCCTTCCAAGTAGGCCGTAAGATATGTAGGAGAGTCTACGCGCGATCCCGATCTTTTCAGCCTTCATCAAGTTCCCGCCTTGATCTTGTTGAGGAGCTCGGTTGGATTAAGGTAGTAAGACCTGATGACCTCCACAACATCCTTGTAGTCACGAATATTCTCTCTCATCATCCATTCTAGAACGAGCCTTCTATTGTTCAACTCCCGAGCTGCTTCCTCATAGCTTATCCCATGTCTCCTCATAATCTTCTCAAGGACATAGCTCCGCCCATAGTAAGTGTATGAATCCGCTTTGGGGTCCCACTTGAAGATGTCATTCGTCAAGATGTCTTTCGTGGCTGGATCTAGACCGACGATCTCGCATACGGACGATATCCTTCTCACAGACTTCTCTCCGAGGCGTACTCGAATCTGAACAGCTATCACATCTATCGTGGTTATCAGAGGCCTAGGAATATTCATAGGCTCGCTCTCAAGCCTATGGATGGAAGCCTCAACCGAATCGGCATGAAGTGTTGCTAATCCTCCGTGTCCGGTAGCGATAGCTTGCACCAAAGTGTAAGCCTCACCACCTCTAACCTCGCCTACAATTATGTACTCAGGTCTCTGCCTCATAGCGTTCTTCAAGAGATCAAACAGCGTAATCTCAGCGATCTTGCCGCTGACGCCGAATCCTGTTCTAACCACTGAAGGAAGCCAATTCTCATGGGGCAGCTGGAGTTCAGCTGTATCTTCTATACTCACTATCTTGGCCGTTGGCTTGATGAACATGGATAGCATGTTCACAGTCGTCGTCTTGCCACAGGCTGTGCCGCCGACCACTAGCATCGAGGCTTGCTTCTCGATGATATACCAGAACCATGCAGCCATCTCCGGCGATATTGTGTTGAAAATCATAAGCTCTGTAATCGTGAGGGGGCGCTCTCTGAACTTACGGATGGTGAAAGAGGAGCCCTTTCTAGTCACTTCCTTCTCATAGGTGAGTTGGATACGAGATTGATCCGGTAGGCTTGCATCCACTACAGGCTGAGCGATGGAAATGGCTCTACCGGTCATGTATGTGAGTTTGACGATGAACTTGTCAAGTTCCTCAGGCGTCTCGAAGACGACGTTCGTTGGGATCGACTCGTACTCTCTATGCCAAACATATAGTGGTAGGGTTGAGCCGTTACATGAGATATCCTCGATTCTAGGATCTCGCATCAAAGGATCAATCTTGTCGAAGTAGACGAAGTCACGGATCAGGTAGTAAATTATCTTCTTGAGGCTTTCCTCACCGATCTTGATCTTGTAGTTCTTGACTATGCTCCCAACGAGCTTCCTCAAGTACTCCTCGATCGTCTTGTCTGAGCCCAGCCTCTTCACGTCGACGTCAAGCTCATCGATCATAAGCTCCCTAATCTCTTCAAGCCTCCTCTTCTCCTCGGTTGAGAGCGGTGCCTCCGTCACCATATACCTAAGCTGCCCAGACTGCTCCTTAACGATCGTTGCATATGCGAAAGGCTCATTCAAGGAATATCGATCTACGATAACGGCTTGCGTTAAATCTAGAATGAGGCTTCTCGACTTTCTCTGCTCTACCAGAATACTGTTGTATAGAGTGGTTAGGCCTTCGTTCCACTTCAGCCTTGCAAATAGCTTCTTGCCACCGCCTGAGGAAGCGGTCTTCTGTACATCTTCTTTAAGTCTCTTCTCGGCGTTTCCTCCAAATCTTCTTCCATAGTAAGACGCTAACTCCAGAGTGATAAGCTTCAGCTCTTCCTTGCCATACTTCTCCTTGACTGGAACAACCTCGTTCAGCTTGAACTCTTCAGTCAAAACAGCCATCTCTAGACCACATGGGTAAATGTCTCAGCGATAATTCCTCTATCCGTTATCGAGAAAGGTAGGAAGAGCGGCTCCGATCTTGCCCTACGCATCTTCCAGAACCTGATCTTGCCTTCAAAATGCACCTCGCCTATTACAAGCTCAACGATCACGTCGGCAAGATGCGAGATAATAGCTACATCCCGCTTATCATGCATCTCTGCATACATGGGTAGGAAGACTAGTCCGTTCGTCTTCATTATCTGAGCTGAGATTATCTCCAAGAGTTCCACGGTCGAAATTGAGCTCTGGGTCAGCAGAAGATCGGAGAGGGAGTCGATGACTATCACTTCATCCTTCTCAATTCTAGAGAGTATCTCTGACCTAATCAAAACCGACAGATCGAACTTTAGCGTTTGCTCCTGTTGCATGAGAAGCGCATTGACCTTGGGCGTATAGGCGTCAACGAAGTTCCATGTACCTTTGTCTTCTAGGGCTTTTATCCTCCAATCGTAGAGCTCCATCTCTTCCCTGATGTACTGCGGCTCCTTTATCATTGTCACATAGAAGACCTTTCGGCCTAAAGCAGCCATATTGTAAGGAACCTGTTGAGAGAACATTCGGAGGCATGTCTCAGAATTGCTCAATAGAAGGACTAAGCTGCCAGTCGGTAAGCCTCCTCCTAGCCTTTCGTCTAGGCCGCTTATGCCGGTCCTTACCCTAGTCTCCTTCGAGGTCTTTGGCTTAGGATTTAGCTCCAACCCCAACCTTCCTCATCGTCTTCTCCAACTCAGACTCGCTTAATACAGTTATCCCATTCTCGCCAATCTGGAAAGGCACGATCTTTGAGGAGTGATTTGTACCACGCATCTTCAGAACCTCGATCTTCCTGGCGCGCTCATCTTCTTCACGCATATAGTAAAGGCAGATAATGCCGTCGGAAACAAACTCAGAAACCCCGTGACGGCTGACCTTCTTCTCAGGAGCCTCGATCACGAGGAAGGATGTGCAGTTGAACGACTTCAAGATAGAGATCAACTTCAACAATGATGTTCGAAAGTCTTCAGGGCTCTTAGCCTGCAACTCCATGGCATCTAGACAGTCGATCACTACACGCTTCGCACCCATCCTCTGGATGGCTTTGTAAATCTCGAAAAGGATGGAATCGAGCGTTAAAGGCCTAGGGATGACGAACTTTTCCTTGCTACCCAACCCAACTCTAGCTGAAGTCGCATCTATAAGAGCGAGCTTCCCCGCCTCCTCTAAAGGCTTAAGCTCCCACTTCAAGCCTGACATGTCCCGGCGGAGCTGCTCAGGCGTCTCCTCAAATGTCACGTACACACCGTTCTCCTTGAACTGAGTGATACCGTTGTAGATGAACTGCATAGAGAAGATGGTTTTACCAGAGCCTGAAGACCCTGAGACCAAGTAGACTCGGTCCTTTATCAAGCCGCCTTCCACAAGCTCGTCGAAACCCTGAATGCCAGAAGATATCCTATCCATATCGATCGTGCGAGTCAGAGTATCCTTTGACTCCCTTCCAGAAAGCTTCGATTCCATACTGTTCACCTCATCATCTATCATCAAACAAGAACTAAGTTACCCGGATTGCAACAAAAGGTATAGTCTGCCCGAAGATATATCCTTTATACCGATAGGCAAGTCCGATGAAACACAAGTATTGATCAACGGTATTATCGAATTTAACAGAGTGATCATCTGGAGACAAGTTGCCGGCGCCAAACTTTACGATTACAGGTGGTCCGCCAGTATACGGATCTGATAGATTTGGTTTAAGAACATAGGGCTTATTGACTTCATCGTAGGTGAAACCTAAATTGAATTTGGAATTGTCCGGATATGTCGCCAAAGAATCCAATACGAAGAACGTTGTTTTGCTTCCCGTGCCAGTTCTCGTATAGCTCATGAAAGTAAGGATGGATTCTTTCTTCAGATATACCTCCTCGGTTCCTACATTGATGAGAATTATATAGAAGAAAAGAGGCGTGTTTTTCGGCACGCTCCATCCTGACGCTGGCGTCTGCTGAGTCAATGAAGTGTAGTTGATTGCACGGTATTCGAATAGGATTCGTATCGGTCCAACATCGATGAAACTACCCGCTCCGCCGGGACCCTGAATCGTTCGCGGAAGAGGATAGGGCGTAGAAAAAGTTCTGCCTCGCTCGGTCACTATTTTAATCCAATAGATGTGCCCAGTTCTCTCGTCCACATTGTAGCTGGACTGAGCATGGATCTCATGGCCTGATGCTCCTGCCTTTACGAAGCCGTTTGAGTAGAAATCAGTTGGGCTATTCTTATCGAGAATAATCATCGAACCCGCGGTCTGATCGTATATGTATATTCGTGTTGTGTTAATGTCGATCCCGCCCATATTGCAAACTATTATGTCGAACTTGTATGGCGGAGTTGACGCAAGGACCTCGACGCCGGGATAACGGAAGACCAAGTTCTCGGTCATTCTATCTATGTCGAACTGATTCATTCTATTGACCAGTTGCTGGTAGGCGTCGTATTGGCCTACCTCCCACATGACAAGGCTGAACGCCATTAGTGCAATGACGATGAAGTAGAGGGCGCCGAGAACAGTGCTTATGCCTCGTCTTCTCCTTAGAAAACGCAACCTCTCATCCCCTCCTCACGCTGGGGCCGTCCAATATCCCCTCACCGTACTGCCTCTCGAAGTCGCGACAACTATCTCAGATACGCTTCCTAGACTCCACTTCGAACTTAAGGTGACGGTTATCTGGACGACTCGACCTGTGTTGAGACTAAGGGGAAGAATTGGGGAGACCTTGGCTGCTTCAACCCTCGTACGATTGATGTAGATGTCAGCTATGGCAATATCTATGTCACCAACATTGCGTACGTAGATATTGATCTTCGCGCCAGCATCGGTAAACCATACCTCCTCAACCACAAAACGTTCTCTCATCGCTTCGCTCCTACTCGAGAACCAGAGACCCGCACTCCCTTGATATATCCCAAAGCTCGCGTTAGCCCAGATGAATAGAGACGTCGCTAGAGTTATGACTATTGCAACCATCACAAGGTTAGCAATTATTGTACTGATTCCCTTCCTATGTCCTAATGGTCCCTTGGGGCACATGTCGACAAGCCGCTTCCTTTTCTTAGCAACCCTTAACCAGGTTGGCTATCAATTTGCAGCGTATATAGTAGGTACGGGTTCCAGATATGCTTTTACAGAAGAAGAAAAAGGTTAGGGAGGGCACGACACTACGGCGTTTTGACAGTGAAGGTAAACTGTGTGCCAGCGGTCGTCACAAGCTTTATTGTATATGAGTAGCCTCCCGCCTTCCAGGTAAAGGTGCCGCCTTCAGTAACGTCTACTGTTTTTACCTTTCCCACCTCAACCGATACAGGTGTTGCGAGGTCAGTTGTGTACTGAGTTGCTCCCCCATATTCAATGTAATATGTCTTAACTGAGACATCGACGGTCCCGACATTGCGAATGTACAAGGTTACCGTTTTGCCGTCTGTGCTCCACTTGTAGCTGTCCATCGATAGAGCTTCTTTCACGGTTGGGGCTGTTCCCATTAAGCCTCCGATAAGCCCGGTAGACCAAGCGTAGACGATCACCGATGCTACGACCACTATGACAACCATTAGAAGCGCCGCTAGGATCGTTGAGATAGCCCTTTTATCCCTTCTCAATCTTTTCCCATTCACATCATATCACCACTTTTTAGTTCTATCTTCCACAAGATGACAAACCACCAAAATGCTCAAGAACTCTGCTTCTCCGCTGGTGGGTTGACCCAAAATATCCAAGACTTCGTAGTCTTCTGGCCTAATACAAGCCCGTCCATAACCATCTCCAGAAGCACAGCCTTAGTCGACTCCCAGTTCTTCAAACCAGCAAGAACCCTGATGTTCTCGACATCCATGGGCGTATGGGCTAGAGATAGAACCTTCAAGATCTTCTCCCTTAGCTCCGCCTTCGTCTTCTTCAAAGCGGTCACCCACTGTACGGTGGGCGCGACGCTCGCGTGGTTCGTCTGCATTTATATTCGTGAATCATATTAAAAACCTTTCGCTCCAGCAGACCGAACAGAACCATGAGCGTTTAGAGTAGCTAAGTCTTCGCCTTAGCGACAGCATATACGAGCAGAACAAGTGCCATGAAACCCATCGCATGCCTGAAGACTTCAGCCTGATTTAGCGGGATTGGATTGGACAGGAAGTCTACAGCATGCATTGAGGCGGCTACAGCCAAAGCGCCGAAAGCTAGAGCGATGAACTTCAACCTTGCGGATTTCGTTCCACCATAAGCCTCGAAGAATGTGTAGAACATGAACAACCACAATCCGGCTTCGACTATGTTTACAAAGGCATGGGCAATGTCGACCGCGTCCGTAAGGATCACCTGCCAACCTTCATCAGGGTCTCCGCCAGAGCGCTGGAACGTGCAGACCCTGTTAAGACGCCTTCCTTTCCCTTAAACTCGCCCTTCACCTCTATGCCTTTTCCTGTTATATCGAACTCTCGAAGCGACTTCTCATGGTCGCTACCCCTCATCTTCAATATTGCTAGAGCCTTCTTGACAGAGGACTCCACCTCAACGAATCTGAGGAGAATCACTCCGTCCACTATGAAGCCTAGACCGAAGTCTGAGACCCTCAACTCGCCGCCAATTATGCTAGGGATCTCATGGGTCAAGATAGATGTAAGACTGTTCATCTTCAGATAGTTCGTGAAGGTATAAACCTCCTGCCTCAAAGCCATAGGGTCTCTGACAGCCATCTCGAGGTAGTTTATTGGGTCGACGACGACTCTCTGTGCGCCGATCTCCTCAACATAATCGTCTAGAAAATATCTTGGCGCCTTCTTCTCTAAGGCCAAACCTTCTCTCTCAAGAACCAACGCAGGCGAGGTGCATACGACTTTAAGCTTCCCGTCTTCCTCAAGCTTCCTCAAGTCCCAACCAAAGCTCTTCGCGTCACGGTAGATCTGTTGAGGCAACTGCTCGAAAGAGACGTAGATGCCGTTCTCGCCAAACTTGCTAGCGCCAGATACGAGGAACTGTAAGCCTATAACTGTCTTTCCAGTTCCAGGACTTCCAGCAACCACCGTCACGTCGCCTTTCATCAAGCCTCCCTTCAACATCTCGTCCAAGCCCTCTATGCCCGTGCTTACCTTACTCAACCTTCTCCGCCTCTCTCAACCTCTTTCTACTCAACCGGCCATACTCGTCGACATATTTCACTATCATCTTCTCAAGATCCTTATACCTACTATAATCCAAAGCAAGAATCTCCCTACCGCCAACCAAGCGCTTATTCAAGAAGCCCAGGTCAACCAAATCCACAATATTCCTCTCCACAATCTTCGAGCCGCGACCCACTCGGCGAGCAATACCTTCAACCGTGTCCATCGCGCCAGGATTGTTATAGAAGAATACGAGAAGCTCAGCCTTCACATCGCTGTTTACCAGATTCTCACTGGAGGTAGCAGATGAACCGCGGCTCTTCCTTTCACGCAAGACATGCCACAGAAGTAGATTCACCCGCTCGCTATTTCACCTTTTCTTTCGCCGAAAATGAGTGCCTCCAGAGCCTCGCAACTGGCATCCGGATGTCGCAAGCCAAAGCACAGTTGATCGGTAATGATTTTAGCTTAAATTGATATGTAACTATTCCACAGATTGACCGGTTAAATTTCTGTTGATCGAAATGCGTTGAGAAGGTCTGCTCTTGGACTACGTGATCAATCTCATCTCTGTTCTTGTTGTACTCGCGTTTCTCGGATACGGCTCGTGGAGTGACATCAAGACGAGAGAGGTTTCAAATATTGTTTGGTTGCTCTTCGCTCCGGTAGGAGCGACCCTGACTGTCGCGAGACTATACGTCTCACCGGAGTTGCTGTGGATCTCTCTCGGTTCAATCGTTGTTGCAACATCGTTCGCTCTTCTACTCTTCTATACTGGTGTATTCGGCGGAGCAGATGCCAAAGGTTTGATATGTATCGGCATATCGATTCCTACCTTGCCCGAAAACATACTTGTATATGCAACCCTCTTTCATCCATTCTTTCCAGTCGTTGTTCTCACGAATTCATTCTTAGTCGCTATCTCGATGGCATTATACATTCTTGTGCGTAACATATTCTGGAAGCATTCTACCCATGGAAGTTTGTTCTTAGGCTTGGAGAAAGAGCCTACTTGGAAGAAAGCCTTCGCACTTGTTTCGGGGTATAAAGCCGACTTTAGAGAAGTTGAAGACAAGATATACCTGTATCCGTTGGAGAAAGTCATTGAATCGGGAGACGCCGTGGAGAGGAGGCTCAACCTCTTCGTTGAGGCTGAAGTTGAAAGGCAAGATCTGCTCGAAAAATTGAGACCATACGTGGAGAAAGCAGCCATTCCATCCGAGATTTGGGCTACTCCTGGACTGCCTATGCTCGTGTTCGTAACGATCGGCTTCATATTGGCGTTTGTAGTAGGCGACCTTATCTTTTCAATAATATCCGCGTTCATTATTTTCTAGACCATGGCAGAAATCTCTAGCAGAACTCAAGCCAAGAGATCGCTATGTTAGCGAGGAGTTGAGTGGGAAACCCCGTCTCTGCCGCGCCGTTCCTTTAGGTTACACAAGAATGATCGATAATATTTCTTGCCGCAAAATATTCCTGTAGGAATCGGAACCTATGCGTCAATTTACATCAAAACAGGGGGGATAGGGGGTCTCTAGGAATATGATACGCATCGATCAAAGCCTATTCCACCGCTGGAACTGCCAACTCTCGTACAACGCCACGATAAATATTGAGCCTCGTTTCTTGGCAACACCTTGATCCCACAGGGCGCGGTTGACTTGGCCCAAGCTTGGAGTGAACAGGCAAGAGAAATAGCAGTCTGCAAGCCCAGAAGCCCAAACCCATGCAAGGGTGGGAGCAAGTCACAATTATTAGTATCTTAATCGCTTTCAAGTAGTAACGGAGCGGTTGATTTTGAGCCAACCCCAAGCGTACGCTAATTCACGAGATATGAAGATGCTGGAGATTAACTCTGAGTATCTTGGTGTACTTCCTCTCCAGTTGATGGAGAACGCAGGCAAAGCAGTGGCGGATGAGATAGCTTCAAGGTTCAAGCCCGAATCGCAGATAGTCTTTTTCTCGGGTACTGGTCGCAACGGCGGAGACGGGATGGTTGCGGCTAGGCATCTTGTTGCAAAGGGTTTCAAAGTGAAGTTCATCTTGGTAGGACGTGAAGCGGATATAAGCGATGAAATTGTGGTTCGGAACTGGAAGATTTTGAGAGAGATGGATTGGACGATTGATATCAGCGTCTTGAGCGACTCTAGTCTCGTTCAATCTCTCAGCGCGAATGTGCTTGTCGATGCGCTACTCGGAACAGGCGCTAAAGGGAATTTACGTCAACCTGTCCTTCAAGCTGTTCGAGCCTTGAATAATTCTGAAGGCTTCTGCGTGGCGGTTGATGTTCCTTCCGGGGTTGACGTGGATACTGGAGATGTCTTGGGGGAGGCTGTGAGAGCGGATTTGACTGTAACATTCCATAGAATGAAATCGGGACTAGAGAAAGCTAGAGATTACTGTGGAGAGATCAAAGTTGTTGAGATAGGGATTCCTTATGAGGCAGAGATCTACGCGGGTCCTGGAGATGTTGAGATCATCCCGAAGACGAGAGAGCCTCAATCCCATAAAGGAGATTTCGGCAGGCTTCTCATCATCGGAGGAAGTGAAACTTTCTCCGGCGCTCCAGCTCTCGTAGCCTTGGCCGCACTCCGTACAGGGGTTGACCTCGCTTATGTCGCTGCGCCCGAGAGAACTGCTTATGCTATATCATCATTCTCGCCGGACCTCATCACCATCAAACTTAGCGGGGAGCATTTTGTCTCTCAGAATGTTAGTCAACTGAAAGGCATGATCGCTAAGGCTACTGCTGTTGTAGCGGGCCCTGGGCTTGGCACTCACAAGGACAGTTTCGTCGCAGTCGGGGACTTGCTGAAGGTTCTAGACGAACTTAGAAAGCCCACGCTTCTTGATGCTGATGCGCTCAAGGCTTTCGGCGCGATTAAAAGAAAGGTCGATTTCCCGTTTGTGGTCACCCCGCATTCTGGAGAGTTTAAAGCCGTCGCGAGTAGAAAGCCTTCAACAGAACTCCGGGCAAGAATTGAAGATGTCAAATCGTTAGCAAGAGAAACAGGGGCTGTTGTGCTCCTGAAAGGTCATGTGGACATCGTATCGGATGGTGAAAGAGTGAAGCTAAACTTCACGGGTAATCCAGGCATGACCGTTGGAGGAACAGGCGACGTGCTCTCAGGCATCGTTGGAGGATTCATGGCTCAAGGAGTTGACCGGTTTGAGGCTGCTGTCGCAGGCGCTTTCATAAACGGTGCCGCAGGCGACTTCGTCTATCGTGACAAAGGTTTTCACATGACTCCGACGGATTTGATCGAGTATATCCCGAGAGTCATCATGAATCCAATCTCTCATAGAGACGTGAAGATTCATGAGTGATGAGAGATCTGTAAAGGTCTTCATCTTTCATATGAAACAAGACGACCCCAAGAAATGCACTTCAGCCAAACTCATTCGCCTGCATCTCGCCAAGCCTGTCTTTCGTTTATCGAATATTCCGACTAAGGCGATTCTTCTCAACCCGGCGGCAGAGCAGATACTGACTAGAAAGGATAGGATGATCGTTGAAAAGGAAGGTTTGGTCGCTGTAGATTGTTCATGGGAGAAGGCTGATCAAGTGTTCGAGAGAAGTTTTCCTGGGATCAACAGGCGTCTGCCTCTGCTCTTGGCTGGCAACCCAACGAACTATGCGACTTTATCGAAGTTGAGCTCCCTTGAAGCTCTCGCCGCGGCTCTGTACATAACAGGCTTCAAAGCCCAAGCGCGAAGGTTCCTATCTATATTCAAGTGGGGGTCAACATTCTCAAGCCTGAATGAAGAACCGTTAGATGAGTACAGCAAAGCTGAAGATCTTGGAAAGATAGTTGAGTTGGAGAGATCCTTCTTTCCCTAGTTCCGCCTATATCTGAGAATAGCTGCGATACCGTGGAATGATTCCTTCAGCATAACGCCTTCTTCAGTTTCTGTTGAAATGATCTCGACATTGATTCCTGCTTTCTCCGCTAATTCGATGAATTCGTCAACAAGATCCTTTTTCTCTGAGATGGCTAATGTGATATTTGAGCAGTTCTTACATTGCTTATTAAGTAGATTCTGCTCGAACTTCGGAAGCTCATGAGGAGCCAATAGTTTGTCTTCGCTATAGTGGCAGTTCTTACATTCTACTGTGATGTGAATTGTATTGATTTTCTCTGAGATTAGAAGCGTCTCCACAAATCCTTCCTTCAGATATCTCCTTACTTCGCTCTCTCCGTAGACTCCAAGACCTGTGTCATGCCCTATCTCATATAGGAAACGTTGAACCAGCTTCTTCTCTTCCATGTATCTTACTCCACGTAGAATGTCAGGACTCTTCTCAACGATCTCTTCTACTCCGGGTTCGCTGACGTAAGCTGTATCGATAGTAGCGATGATCTTCTCTTTGAGCTGGTAGTTCATGTAGTCGCCTTCCTGGAAGTCGTATTTCGTAGGGCCTGGGCCGCCTACTATTACACCTTTCAAGTCTGAAATCTGCCCGAAGATCTCGTTAAGATGGTTCCCGATGCGCTTGTAGTACTGATTGACCTCCGCTTCCCTAATCCTCTCGAATCTTCTAGCTGATTGACCTCCAGCCCTATGTTTTCCAGGGACACCTGAAGTGAACTCTTTCAGTACATCTACCCTCCTACCGCGAAGAGTAGCTAGAGTAGCTTCGTTTCCATCTATCACTAGGATGCCATAGGTCTCTTTCTCACGAATTATCTCCAGAAGAGGCTCGAGGTGAAACTTGTCGTCGCAACGATAGAAGTAGACGTTTATCCGTTCCGGAGGTTCTAGCACGTAGATCTCCATCTTCTCTGTACCAGCGCCGTTCTGAGGGATGGCTCCGCAGAAGATGACTAAGCCTGTTGGAGGAGGCTCCTTGAACAACTTCAGTCTTTGACTTACTCTCTCGATAGCGTCTTGAACATTCTTTCTAGTCGTTCTCGACTTTATGTTCGAGGCTGTTCCATACTCTTCTCTTAGATTCGCCATAACCTCGTGTATTTTCCGATCTGGGGGAACGTATAAGCTGATGAGTTCTGTTCCGCGACCCTCCTTCGAAGCTAAGAGGTCGAGGGTACGTTTCAGCTTGAAACGCGAAACAGAATCAGGCTTTCCCACCCTGTTTTTCTCCTGCGGTTAAGCCTAACGAGAGACCGATTTATATAAACTGATTGCTGTAAGATAGCAGTTCAGGTGCCTGCCTCTTGAAGCTCGTGCTGAAACTCGGAGGTTTCATCTTCCCAGCAGATCTCGACTCAAGAAAGATCAAACTCTACGCAGAATTGATTAAGAAATTGAGGAAGCAAGGACATAGGATGATAGTGGTTGCAGGCGGCGGCGAGAATGCAAGACGGTATATTGAAGCGGCTAGAGCTCTTGGAGCAAGCGAATCGGTCTGCGACCAACTGGGTATATACGTCGCTCGACTTAACGCTCGCCTCTTGATCGAGGCGCTTCAAGAGGAGGCTTATCCTGAGGTTCCTGAGAATGTGGAAGAGTTGAGACGATTCTTCGCGTCAGGCAAAGTTGTTGCTATGGGGGGGCTTCAACCTGGACATTCAACGAATGCTGTTGCAGTAGTAGCGGCGGAAACTGTACATGCCGATGCTCTAGTCAATGTTACTGATGTTGACGGTGTTTACACTCAGGACCCGACGAAGTATCCTAACGCGAGAAAACTGGATCAGATCTCGACGAGAGAGCTGCTCAAGATGGTTCTGAAAGGCGGTATCGGAGCTGGAGAGTATGAGTTAGTCGACCCGCTTGCAGTGAGGCTGATCAATAGGTCGCGTATATCTACATGGATAGTCTCAGGTAAAGAGCCTAGCAATGTAGAAAGAGCCTTGCGCGGACAGAAGGTTGGCACGAAGATCATCCCGTAAATGTGAGGCTACATCTTGACAAGATTAAGCGATATCTTTCAATCTAAAGCTCAAGTCAAGGTTCTGGAGTATCTACTTGAGAATAGAAAGAAAGTCTTCAATCAATCTACGTTGGCCAGATTTCTAGATGTTTCTCCTTCCACCATCGCCAGAATCATTGAACCGCTCATTAAAGAGAAGATCCTGCTGTATGAGCGGTTCGAGCAGGGAATGAAGATCATATGCTTGAATGAAGAAGAAGAGAAAACCAAGATTCTAATCGAATTCTATGAGAAGATGAGAAATTCTTAGACAGGAGAGGAACTGGGAGAGTTTAAACAGAGCCTACTCAATCTCTTTCTCAGATATAGCTTTAAACTTCTCAGCAAGAGACTCACAGATCAGTGAGCAGACACGCCATTGACGAAGATTGTAGTTGATCCTCAATTGCTCCATAGCCTCCAAAATCTTGTCCTCCTCCTCAGGGTTCAACCGCTCACCAGCAACCGAGTCATCTAGACGACACTATATAAAAGCTTGATTATCTAGAGTTCACATTTGAAGCAAATTAGATCTAGATCCACAGCCTTACAGGTAGATTGAGAGAGTTGAAGATAATCCGGAAAGACTTGAAGCATGGTTCGATCAAAGCGTCGATAGATAACCTCGACGACCTCTGGACCATCTACAATGTGGTAGAGAAGAACGATCTGGTCTATGCGAAGACAACACGAGAAGTGAAGATGGAGGGTATCGGTAGACCCTCAAGCCGAAGAGTTCCCATTTCGCTCGGACTGAAGGTAGAGAAAGTGTACTTTGACAGAGAGATCAATAGGCTTCGAGTTCATGGCATAGTTGTGGAAGGGCCAGAAGAACTGAATATTCAAGGGACGCATCACACAATTAACTTAGCTGTTAATGACGCTCTAACGATTGTAAAAGAACACTGGTATAAACACCAGTTGGACAGGATGGAGAAGGCTGTTTCCGAAGAAGAGCCCGCGATCGTCTTATCCATCGATTCAGATGAATGCTGCATAGCAGTCTTAAGGGCTTACGGGCTGGATATTAAGGCTGAGATAAATTCTAGGCTGCCTGGAAAGCTTGAACATCAGAAACGTGAGGAAGCTCTGAAGAAATACTTCAACGATGTCTCAAGGACCTTGGATAACATCGCTAAAGACGCAGGTTATAAGACTGTAATTGTCGGGCCGGGTTTCGCCAAAGAGAATTTCATGAAGTTTCTAAAGAACAATTCTCCGGAAGTTGCATCGAAAGTTGTAGCGGTGAAGACCGTGACTAGCGGCGGGGTTGCTGGCGTATATGAATCGATGCGCAGCGGGATAGTGGGTAAAGTTATGAAAGATGCAAGAGCCAGCAAAGAGATTATGCTTGTAGAGGAGGTTCTCGCAAGATTGGGAGCAACTCGAGGGGATGTTGTTTTCGGCTTATCGCAGACTGAGGAAGATGCGAATGCGGGAGCCGTGGAGACTCTGCTCGTTTGTGACAAGAAGTTAAGAGAAGCTGAGGAGGATGAGCGGAGGAGAGTTGAGGAGATTATGAGAACTGTCGACAAGAAGGCTGGGCGAATATTGATCGTCAGTAGTGAGCATGAGGGAGGAAAGAAGCTGGCTTCTCTAGGAGGAATAGCCGCAACTCTCCGCTATTCGAGACACTCCTAGTTTGCTCCTGAGGAACTGTATGGAATCAATATCGTAGCCGATCGATATTCTCTTTCAGGACTCTATTCTTCTTCTTAATGCTGGGCTGGTCTTTGCTATCTCCCTAACGATCGACTCGAATGTCTCGTCAGAGGAGAGATCTCTCTCAAGAAATATGCCGGTTCTCCCGACTTTGTCTCTTTTCATGAGAACGCGGACCCTCTCATTTACGATTTGACTGCTGACTCCAAGAAGCTTGGAGACATAAGATTCTCGACCGATAATACTAGTTTCAATGTGCCCGCTTGGAGTAGGCTCTATCAACATTAAACGTTTGTCAACGCCCGGAACCCTTTTCTCCAATTTGATTTGTTCTAAAGCGATCTCTCCAGCAAACTTGTAGAACTCTCTCTCTGTTCTCTTCAGCTTCACGAGCGGAATCGACACTGAAACAAACTCTTCTATCTCGAAGCATGCTTTCAGCGCATAGGATGGCGTAGCTTGAACTAGGATGCGTCTTCGAGGCCTTATGTCCGCCCTCTCCAGAGCAATCTCAACCGTTACAGTCGATGCTGGTTCGGGGATGAAGATGTCGATATCGCTTGATTTGCCAACGTCTCCGCGAGCAATGCTCCCGTATGTTATCGGCGAGAAGTTGCTCGAGACTAGGGCTTTCATCAATTCTGCCGCTTTACGTCTCAAAGCAGCAAATTGAGTCCATCTCTCTTCGCGGTAAGCGACTTCAAGGAACTCCTTGCGCATCGAAGGCTTCTTGGCCAAAACTGCACCTTCTAGTCCTTTCTGAGAGAATCTTCAAGCCACTTCAGGTAAGGTCTAGAGCCTTGCTTTATCTCAGTCGAGATGATCTCAGGAACTTCATAGCTGTGGAGATCCTTTATGCATTCGCAAGTTTTCTTGAAGAGTCTTGAACTACTCTTTATGACGAGAAGTTGCTCGTCAGATTCCTCTATAGATTTCTTCCATCGGAAGATGGAGTGGACTGGAAAGATATTGATGCATGCTGCCAATCTCTTCTCTATGAGTGTTTTCGCTATCTTCTTCGCTTCAGTTAGATTCGAGCAAGTCGACAGCATGATGATGTGCGGCATAGATACCATCAAACCAAATATTTTAAAGTGACGTCTTAAACTCTCTGCTAAAGTGATTCGATGGATAGTGCAACGACTTCACTGATATACCTTCTGGCGTGGTTCACCCTCTACATAATCTTCAGAATTTCACGGTTGGAGAAGAGAGGGGTGACAGTGAAACCTCTCTACTTCATCTACAGGAGTACTCGCTTGAACAAAGCCTTAGAGAGGTTGGCCAAGAGGGGTAGGTTGTTCTGGCGTGTTTCAGCCAACATCGGGATAGCTTTCGGCGTAGGGTTAATGATTCTTGCTTTGTACTCGCTTGCGCGGGGGGCTTTCGCGTTGGCGTTCAAGACGCCTGAAGCTACGCCTGTTTCTGTCCTAGTTCCTCTGCCAGGACTGACGATAAGTTGGGAGAACTCACCTTACATAATGGTAGCCGTAGTCATCCTCGCGGTAACCCATGAGCTAGCTCATGGGATCGCCAGTTTGATCGATGACGTCTCCTTGAAGTCTACTGGAATATTCTCGTTATTATTTTTCTCAGCAGCTTTTGTTGAGATCGATGATCAGAAACTTGAGAAGACTGGACATTCAACTAGATTGCGGGTCTTCGCAGCAGGCTCATCTGTCAACCTCGTCACATGGCTTCTAGTCCTGATCTTAATGTATAACTTCATGCCTTCCATAAGCCCGTTCTATGACACCAGCCCATCTGGAGTCTTGATTACGGATCTGGTCGAAGGCGGAGCTGCCCAGACGGCTGGGATCGAGAGATGGAATGTTATCTACGCGCTGAATGGAACAGCGATAGCAGGGTATGATGGCTTGTCAAGCTATCTCTCCAGCATCAAGCCAAATAGTGTCCTCATTGCTTCGACGAATAAGGGAACATCGACTATTACTACTCGAACGCATCCATTAAATTCTTCAAGACCGTATCTAGGAGTATCAGTATTCAACTATTATGCGCCTAAGCTCCCAATATTTCCGGCAGCGTTTCCATTTCATCTCTACCAGCTTGAACGATGGATGGCGACGATCATGATAGCTGTCGCTCTATTCAATATGCTTCCGATATTTCCTTTCGATGGTGACAAGTTCCTCGTATCGATCTTGAGAGCCTTCGGCGTTGGAAGGATAAAGGAGATGAGGACGCTGGCGAGTATGCTTTGCCTCTTTATCATAGGGTTGAATTTCGCGCTCTCGCTTTGGCGGTACGGCTCGATACAGTTTCTGGGATGAATGCTTTGAGATGCAGCTTCTGTCGAAAGAATGAAGCTTTCTACGTAAGGAGCTACGAAGGAGTCGGCCTATGCCACAAATGCTTCAAGAAGAATATCGAGGATAGAGTTAGACGAACAATATCTAAGTACAAGATGCTCAAGCCCGATGATCACGTTGCTGTAGCGGTCTCCGGTGGAAAAGACAGCCTATCTCTTCTAACAATTCTCGGAAAGATAACGAAGAGATTTCCAAAGTCAAGGTTAACAGCTGTGACAGTGGATGAAGGAATAGCTGAATATAGAGATGAAGCCATAAGGATCGCGAAAAACTACTACAGGAAGCATTCTATAGACTACGCGATCGTCTCGTTCGAAAACCTCTTCCAGATGAAATTGGATGAACTGGTTAAGAAGAAGAGAGAGCTTTCGCCCTGCTCCTATTGTGGAGTGCTTAGAAGAAGAGCTATCAATCTCGCAGCGGAAAAAGTTGAAGCGGACATAGTCGCGACTGGTCACAACTTGGATGATGAAGCCCAAACTGCTATGCTAAATATTGTTCACGGAGATGTGACTAGGATCTCTAGGGTTGAGCCCGTCCTAGAAGACCCGAATGGAAGATTCTTGAGGCGTATAAAACCGATCTGTGAGATTCCCGAAAAGGAAGTAGCCCTGTACGCTTATGAGAACGGAATCGAGTTTCAGAGCGTCCCATGCCCGTACATGGCCACATCATTGAGGAATGATATGCGCTCCATGCTGAATAGAATGGAGGTCAAGCACCCGGGAACCAAATATACAGTTTTTAGGTCGATTGAGAAGTTGAGAAGCGCATTGAAGCTGTATGCAGGGAAGATCGAGTTGAAGAACTGCCGGTATTGCGGTGAACCTACCACGACAGATATATGTCAAGTCTGTAAGATCTTGAAGAAAGCTGTTCCATGAGTGATTCTATCGAGACGTTTATATCGATTCCTTATCCAATTCTCTCTTGGCGGCGAGGTCTTAAGCGGGAGGCTAGGTCTCTCCTGAGGAGGTAAAACTCCGACCACAAATGATCTTTATGGTGGGCTGAAAGCTGTAGTGAGGCACTCACGGCTTGCTCGGGTCCAACCTGCCTGGCGCTGAGAGGCCGTCCTTTGGGGTTGGCGTAGGGTGAAGATCCTCTTCGAAGGAAGAGGACTATCATCCTCACTGGTCGAACCGGAGGAGGCTCGGAAGAGAACACTCCTAAGATCAGGCGTTGACGCTCAGAGGGGAGCGACCTTGAGCTCAGAGGAATGGATTCTGGGTAGGTGTCGGGGTGTCGATCTACTGTGATCTCGCCGCTACTCTCATTTTTCTCCCTAAAAGCTTATATCGAGACTTGACTCCAACATACGAAGCCGTAAAATCTGAATCAGGAAGCTCAAGTCGATTGAGTAAAGAATCTAAGAAGATGCCTGAGATTAAGGTGTTCGGAAAGTGGAGTGTTGAAGGTTTGGAAGTCCACGACCCAGGCTTGAAAAGATATGTGTCCTTGAAGCCTTCTTTGACCCCTCAAACCGGAGGTAGGCATGAACATCAAAGGTTCAGGAAGTCAGGCATCAACATGGTTGAGCGACTGGTCAACAATATGATGCGCCACGGGAGATGTGGAGGGAAGAAAGCTAAAGCGATGGCGATCGTTCGGAACGCCTTGGATATAGTTAATTTGAAGACTGGAAAGAATCCGCTGGAGGTTCTCCTTAGAGCGATTGAGAATTCAGCTCCTTGTGAAGATGTAACTAGGATCGCTTACGGAGGGATCGTTTATCCCATCTCCGTGGACATCTCGCCTCAACGGCGTGTCGACTTGACTTTGAGATTTCTGACTGAAGGGACGAGACAGACCTCGTTCAGCAACCCGAAGACCATCGACGAAGCTCTAGCAGATGAGATCATCGCAGCTTCTGTGAGAGACAGCAAGAGTTTTGCCGTAAGAAAGAGAGATGAGATGGAAAGAGTAGCGCTCTCCTCACGTTAAACTGCTTCTCCGCATTTTTTCTGAACATTATTCAAGAGAAGCTGTTCAAATCGCGTAGAATTCTTTGAGCGCAGAGCAGCTACCGCAACAGGCGCAACCGGCCTTATTCTTCCGCGGGTCTATCCCGTAGCTCTTCAATACTTCGCAAACCGCTCGATAGAGACGAACCATCCTCTCCGGTCTTGGAGGGCTTTGAGACTCGAATTCTGTGCTAACGATCGGTCTCAAGGGTAGGAGTATTGGTATTACCCCTATTCTAGACATCTGCTCGGCGCCGTCAACTACGCTTTCATCCGTTTCTCCCAAACCGGCGATTATGAAGGAGCTCACTTGCTCCTCTCCGAATATTTTGACTGCAGACTTCCAAACGGAAAGGTATTCGCTCACGCTTGGTTTCATAGGGCAAACTTTCTTCAGGACATCATCATCGAAAGATTCGACGTGTATACCTACAGTGTCTACTCCAGATCCATACAGTATCTCTAGGTACGCAATATCATCGGGAGGTTCCAATTGAACGTGAACAGGGATGTTGACAGCGCTCTTGATGCCTTTCGTAGCTTCACTTAAGATCTTGGCGCCCTTGTCCGGTTCACGTGGTGTTCCAGTCGTTAATGTTAAGTGCTCCACGAGGCCGTCCTTTGCTGCTTCTGCTGCAACCTCGCCCAATTGCATCCCAGTCTTGAGTTCTATCGTTCTTCCATATCTAAGTGATAGCTCGATCCCGCAGAACTTGCATTGATTGTTACTTCGCCAGTAGATGCACCTCTGGTAGACTGTTGAGGCTAAACACCCTCTACCGCATAAGAGCGCCACCTTCCACATCGGCGTTCCATCTGACGTCTTCTTCTCGTAGAATTTCGGGCGAGGCAGAGCTTCAATTTCGCTATGAAACTCTCCATCCTTTAAGAGCTGCCAAGAATCATTGTGTTCAAGTAACTCGAAGGGGGAGTTCTTGATGAACTCGCCTCTAAGAGGAATGTTAACACTTACATCGCTAGGAAGTATGAAGCACCTTCCCGGCAGTCCTGCTCCGCCTTTCCTCCCTTTTTCAACACCTTCATTCGTTCGAGCGCCTAGACAGAGAAGCTCTGTTTTCAGAATTGAAGCGTTCATGGGGATCGATGGCTTCCTTCGGATTCGCCTAGCCAGTTGGTCTTGAGGAATTGTAAAGCAAAATATAGGCTTATGGTTGTTTCAAGGCCTGTTCTACTTCAATCTCAACTTCATGCAGTATCGATCTTCTGATCTCGAAGAATTCCGTTCCGACTCTATCCCTCGGGCGTGGAAGCGATACGTCAACAATCTTCTTCAACGTCCCAGGTCTCGCTGTCAAGATAGCGATTCGATCTGCTAGGTATACAGCTTCATCAACCGAATGAGTTACGAAGACAATCGTCTTCCTCGTCTCGTTCCAGATTCTCAACAGTTCCCTCTGCATAATATTGCGAGTTTGAGCGTCCAATGACCCGAAGGGTTCGTCCATCAACAGAACTCTAGGATCATTGGCTAGTGCTCTGGCGATCGCTACTCTCTGCTTCATCCCTCCAGACAATTCGCGAGGATAAGCATTCTCAAAGCCTTTCAGCCCAACAAGATCTACGTAGCGTCTTACGATCCCTGTTCTCTCTTCAATAGGCGCGCCTTTGATCTCCAGACCGAACTCGATATTCCCAGTTACAGTTCTCCAAGGGAAGAGTGCGAACTCTTGGAAGACCATCCCCCTATCTGCGCTTGGGGAGGATATTTCTTGTCCATCCAGAAGAATTGTGCCACTCGTGGGCTTCTCGAGACCCGCGACTATACGTAGAAGGGTAGTCTTCCCGCACCCTGTTGGCCCTACGATGCAGAGAAGTTGACCTCGAATAACATTCAAGCTCAGATTTCTTATAGCCGCAGTCTTCTCTCCGTCTCTCTCAAAGACTTTATTGAGATTCTTGATTGTTATTATCACATTCTCGCCCATTTCGAAAGTCGCCTCTCGAGATAGCTCATAGCGGTCACCATGATGAAGCCTATAATGCCGATAAGGATCATTCCTGCGAAGACGTTCTCGAATCTGCCGATATCCATCATCACTAGGATATAGTATCCAAGTCCACCCGTCTTGACGCCGACCATCTCAGCTGCAACTATGCACATCCATCCGACTCCAAGTCCGATACGTAGACCTGTAGTTATACTGGGTGCAGAAGAAGGGACAACAACTTTGGTGAACAGCTTAGATCTGTTGGCGCCGAGAGTCTTGGCGGCATCTATTAGAATTGGGTCGATGGCTTTGACACCCGCCACAGCGCTGAGGATTGTTGGGAATATTGCGCCTATGAATACGATGAAGACTGTGTTGAATGGGTCTCCGAAGAACTTTATTGCGAATGGGATCCAAGCTAGAGGGGGGATAGGTCGAATTACTTCTACTATAGGGTTTGTTGTACTCTCAACATGCCATGACCAACCTGTGAATAGGCCGACAGGGACCCCTACTGCGGCTGCGAGCGCAAAACCGTAAAGCACTCTGAATACGCTGGCTGAGATATGGTCGCTCATGAGGTGGCCTGTGTGATCGACTTGATTGAATACGAGCATTGAGACAAGAGCCTTCAGTACATCATATGGAAGAGGCAGATATGGGCTGCGCATTGAAGATGCTGTTCTATCCCAAATTACTAGAAAGAATATTAGAGAGATCGCGCCGATGACGACTCTGCTGAGAATACTCTTCCTCATTGAACCACAAAGAGAATGAATTGATGAAGGTTTATGAAACTATTGTTCACTTTCGCTTTGCTTCTTCCAGAAATGTCTTGTTCACATACTTCGAGACGAAGGAATCAATGTCTCCATAGCCTCTTTGACTCAGCTTCTCTACTGGAACGATCTTGTACTGGATCAATTTCTCAGTGAAAGCTTTGAAAGAGCTCATGAAAGTCTGGTCTATCTCGAATTTATAGTCTATAAGCTTGAGAGCGCTCTCAACAACTTCCAGTGATCTACCTGTGAAGTGAACCGCGATATCGATGAGCAGCCTGTATTCCGTTGAGTTGAGCTTCGATTTTGCGTTGTTGATCCAGTCAGTCGCTTTCATATGGGCTTTTAGGAACTTGACCACGAGATCAGGGTGATCGGCTACGAAAGAGTTGCTGACGACTAGGACACAGCATATATGGTGTGGCCAGATATCGTTCGAGGATGCCAACAGTTTTCCAACGCCGCTTATCACCGCGTCTGAGACGAAGGGCTCCCAAGCTATGAAACCTGAGATCTCTCCCTTTTCCATCTTTATCTTCATATTCGCTAGAGGCGTCACATCGATCACAGTTATGTCTTTGATTTCTACTCCTTCACGTTCAGCCAACATGAGGAGGAGGAAGTATTGGATAGAAGAGCGGCTTGGCACAGCTACAGTCTTGCCTTTCAGGTCTGAGAATCGGTTGATATCCTTGGCAACAACCAAACCCGAGCCTATTTCATTGACTTGCGCAATTATCGAGGTGTTCACACCCGCGTTCAGGTGCTTGGTGATAGCTGGCGGCGAGCCTAAATAGCCTATGTCGACCTGCCCTCCAGCGAACGCGTCCATCTCTGTCCCACCGTGAGCGTATCCCCCTGCCGCTGCATCTGTCACATTCACTCCGTATTCTTCGAAGAAGGATCTGCCCCCTCCAGCCGTTCGGTTCTTAGCTACAAAGTAGGCTAGATGATGTAGGTCGCTCGTCAAATAGCCAACCCTTACCACAGGCTTGACGACTTCAGGCCTAGGCGAGAGAATACCTGATTGAATGACGAACGCCGCGGCTATCAAGACCAGAACTAGGGCGATTATGGCTGTTTGTTTCTTAGACAAGGCTTCCGCACTCAACCGTTTCTTCCATCTAATTCTTGTTGGTTTCAGAATCTAACGCTTAAATATTTGGATGTTGTTTTAAACTACGAATCGTTAACATTAGAATAAAGAAGGAATATGACATGAGTGCAACTGCGAAGCCGCACCTTAACCTCGTCGTTATCGGCCATGTTGACCATGGAAAGAGCACGATGACTGGTAACATGATGTATCAAACTGGCTATATTGACAAGAAGACTATCGAGGATTATGCGAAGGAATCTGAGAAGACAGGTATGGGAGATACCTTCAAGTTCGCATGGGTTCTCGACAGCCTCAAAGAGGAGCGAGAAAGAGGGGTTACAATAGACCTATCGTTCCAGAAGTTCGAGACCCCGAAGATATTCTATACGATCATCGACTGCCCCGGCCACAGAGACTTCATAAAGAACATGATAACAGGAACTAGCCAAGCCGACTGCGCCATCTTAACGGTCTCAGCTAAGAAAGGTGAGTTCGAGGTTGGAGTTGGTCCAGGGGGCCAAGCTAGGGAGCATGCTTATCTAGCGAGGACGCTTGGAGTTGGACAGCTGGTTATAGCTATAACAAAAATGGATGATGCGACCGTCAACTTCAGTCAAGAAAGATATGAGGAATGTAAGAAGGAGCTGGAGGGTCTTCTCAAAGTCGTAGGTTACGATCCCTCAAAGTTGCATTTCATCCCTGTCTCAGGATGGACTGGAGACAACTTGGTCAAGAGAAGTGAAAAGATGGCTTGGTATAAAGGCCCAACACTTTACGAGGTCCTCGACACATTCACCTCGCCGCCCAAACCCGTAGACAAGCCGCTACGTCTTCCGGTTCAAGATGTCTACTCGATTACAGGAGTAGGAACCGTTCCAGTGGGAAGAGTTGAAACTGGCATCCTCAAAGAAGGCGACACGCTCGTCTTCATGCCACCGAACGTTACCGGGGAATGCAAGTCCATTGAGACCCATCATGAGAGGATACCTCAAGCTCTCCCAGGAGACAACGTCGGCTTCAATATAAGAGGCATAGCGAAGACAGATATCCATCGGGGAGATGTGGCTGGCCACACAGACAAACCCCCGACTGTAGCGAAAGAATTCGTAGGACAAATCATCATAATCTATCATCCAACAGCGGTAGCTCAAGGATATACGCCAGTGCTGCATGCTCATACAGCAACGATGGCAGCGACCTTTACTGAGCTTGTTAGTAAGATCGATCCTAGAACAGGTCAAACTGTCGAGGAGAAACCGTCGTTCCTCAAGACTGGAGACGGCGCTATAGTGAAAATGAGGCCTGTGAGGCCGCTCGTGGTCGAGTCGTATTCAGAGATCCCTCAACTCGGCAGGTTCGCTGTCAGAGACATGGGAGCGACGATTGGGGTCGGGGTTGTAAAAGAGATAACTGAGAAAGCCTAAACCCCTTTTCTTTGACCGAAACCTTTTAAACGGCTGCTTTCTTCTACTGAGTATTCCGGTCAATCAGCGTGGAGCGTAAACACTGATGGTCAACAGGGCGCGAATAAGACTTTCGAGCACAGATCCGCAGGACTTAAACTCGATCTGCGACGAGATCAAGAAGATCGCAGAGAAGACTGCAGTGAAGCTGCGTGGGCCGATACCGTTACCGACCAAAAGGCTGGTTGTGCCGACGAGGAAGTCGCCCTGCGGTGAAGGAACACATACTTGGGACAAGTGGGAAATGAGAATACACAAGCGATTGATCGACGTAGATCCGAACGAGAGATTTCTGAAAAGACTTATGAGAATTAAGACGCCGGATGATGTTTTCATAGAGATTGAATTAGTGTGAGCAAGTAGACTCTCTCTATATTAGAGTTCTCGTATGGGGGTAGAGTGGTTTAGCCTTACTGTCCTCCAGCCGTCTTGTCAATTCCATGGTTTTTGGTTTCTGCTGGGTCAAGCGGCTAGGCCTGTTTTGTCACGTGGCTTGCCTTGTCTGAGGAGAACGATGTAGGCGCTACGTAGAGATAAATCGTATGACTGTTACGATCCTCTTGCAATGTATCCTCTCTCAGAGGTTGCCAACCGGGCATCGAGTAGTCATGACTTACGATCCTTGTGCCTGGCGACGTTTCTCTCTCCAATTTTAGTCTCAACTTCTCATTCGTGAAACTGTCTAAGTACACTGTTATCACGCTGGCTCTTGAGAGATCAGCCTCCAAGAAATCTCCATTGATTATCCTAATCCTATCTTGAAGATTCGCTCTTACAACCTCCTCGAGTGCATTGTTGTAGACATCCTCTCTGATCTCATAACCGACCGCTTCTTTGGCTTTGAAATCTTCCACAGCTGCTATCAGTATCCGACCATCCCCGCACCCCAAATCGCACACCACATCGCCAGGCCCTGCCTCAGCTACCTCCAGCATCCTCTTAACGACCTCCGGTGGCGAAGAAAGAAGCGGAACCCTGCTCAAGACCCATCGCCCTCTTCGGTTAAAGTAAGAGCTTTCCTGTCCTCGATAAGTATCTTCCTAATTTCTGAAAATAAGCACGCACCCAAGGACTAGAGAGCCTATTTTATCGATTAAAGTATCAAACAAGAAAGGCTTGTGAGAATCAAGACGCCTGACGATGTTTTCATAGAGATTGAATTGATGTGAGCAAATGGACTCTTTCTATATTAGAGTTGCTTTTAGAGTCTCCATACCTTTCAGACTCATCAAGGCTTCAGCAAGCTTCCGAATGTCTTGAGACTCACCTCTAACGGCAAGCACTTCAAGGCATCTGGTTTCATTCAAGTGTACGTGCAAAGCTGCATCTATAAACCTGCTGAAATCGTGTTGAATGTCCGTCAATAGATCGCTGATCTTCGGCCTCTCATGTTCATAGACGAATGTTATCGTTCCAGCTCTCTTGCCTTTCTTCCCTCTTAGGCTCTTGTAGTCAGAGATGAATGCGTTGATCGAATCCCTTATCGCTTTACTCCTCTTCTTGTAGCCGATGGACTTGGATACTTCATCCAGCTGATTCAGCAGATCGCTCGGCAACGTCATGCTTATCCTTTCATACCGTTTGGCCAACACAGACCACAACTAAGATTTGATATGAGCATGATGAAAAGACTTGTCTTGATTATAGAGGCTCTAAAGATGAGTTTGGGTATCAAGTTCATTCGGTTACATTGGATAGATTAAAGGATAAATGATTCTTCATTGAATGTAGACTGTCGAGGCGGGGGTACCAGAGCCAGGTCAAATGGGCGGGTCGCGTCTAGCCACGCGCGCTACACTCAAGAACGCTGACTACACGCGCGCGGATGAGTTATCCCGTGGCGTAGGCCTTTCGTGGGTTCGAATCCCACCCCCCGCACCATTCCGAAATGCCTATCTAAGGATGTTTTGCGGATATTTTGTCCTTTTGGGGCGGAATTATGGCGTATTTTTTCTCCGCTAGAATTCATTTCGCAGGAAGGTCTAGATTCAACGAAATCTTTGATCTATAGCTATGGGACGTGCCGCGTCAGCACTGATTAAGATCCGAGCGTTGTTGGCGGATGGGAGGCCGAGGAGTTCTACGGATATCGCTCGTGAGCTTGGTTGGAGATTTGGAGCTACTTCCCAAGCTTTGAGGAGAACTTGGGAGGTCGGCGTTGTCTTGAGGACGGTGAGTCCGATCTATGTGACTGAGAGGCGGCGGCGTGGTAGAGCAGGCGTCGCAACGAATCTACGGGGCTATCATCTCTATTGCATCTCAACAGGTGAGAAGGAAAATGTCATCTCCAATCGAAGATATCTATGTCACCGAATTCTCTGATGCCCTTTTCAACCATCTCTGACACTTGCCTTGACGAACTCACGTCGGTCGCAATAAAAGTTCCTGTACCTCCCAAACCTTTGACCTCCTCTAGAACGGTCGAACCTCTCTTTTTATTGAGGTCTACTATCGCTAATTTCGCACCTTCCCTAACAAAACGAAGAGCTATCGCGCGAAAATAGGCCCCTTCAACCTTCTTGACAATAAAAAGATGAAAAACTTAACAGAGGAAAAACTTTCACGATACGGCTTCAAAACCGACATCGAGCGAGAAGTCAGCGAACTCTCAGGAGGAGAGAGACAAGTTCTCGCCGTAAG
>Ga0315312_1000186_pt1 | contig 95410 bp, 117 predicted proteins | sample TDP7_MG_FD_203629 | JGI IMG/M metagenome (GOLD analysis project Ga0315312, IMG submission 203629) | Freshwater sediment microbial communities from Lake Towuti, South Sulawesi, Indonesia - TDP7 | ecosystem: Environmental > Aquatic > Freshwater > Lake > Sediment | place: Indonesia: South Sulawesi...
TAGGTTGCTTCTCTAGCTATCTCGATCAGCTTCTTCTCTGAGATTCTTGAAAAGGTTAAATATGCAGTGTCAAGCTCGGCGAACACAACGGATAAGTATAGATCAAAACGGTAGGATGCAGTTAGGATGAGTTGGAACAAGAGAGTGAAGGAGCAATCTGATTAGAGGCGCCTTCTAATGGACACTGTTGACAAAGGAAAATGGGAAGAGCGAATCATAGTTGCTGGCTTTGGTGGGCAAGGAGTCGTTCTGATGGGAAAGCTTTTGGCTTATGCGGGCCTATTGGAGGGCCGAAATGTAACCTGCCTCCCCTCCTACGGACCTGAGATGCGTGGTGGAACGGCAAATTGCATGGTAACCATTTCCACAAGCAAAATAGCATCTCCATACTTCACCACACCGTCTAGTCTCATAGTCATGAACGCCCCTTCGCTAGATCAATTTGAATCCATCGTTAAACCTGGAGGATGCATTCTCCTAAACAGTTCGCTGATCAAGCGTGAAGTAACTAGGAGTGATGTTACCGCCGCTAGTGTCCAAGCCAATCAGATAGCTGAAGAGCTAGGGGATGTTCGTGTAGCTAACATGGTTGCTCTGGGCGCTTTTGCCAAAGTCAGGCCTATTCTTCAGATGGATTCACTGATTAATTCCTTGGAGAAAGTATTGTCAGCAAGGCGAAAGGAGATGCTTCTTCTTGACGGAGAAGCCCTTCGCCGCGGTGGCGAATCGGTCTGCACAGAGGTGGGATGAAGAACTGGGTAATATTTGCGTCTATATCAATGCTGAACTCTGCAAGGCATGTGGCTACTGCAGTCATGTGTGTCCGAAGGAAATCATTCAACTTTCCGCTGAAACAAACTCCAAGGGCTACCACTATGCACTAGTTCGAGATATAGGAAAATGCACAGGCTGTAGATTCTGCGCAATCATATGCCCCGAAGTTGCCATCGAGATGGAGATCGTCAATCGCGCAACAGCGCAGCTGGAAGGCTGATGGGCGACATAGATTTACTGTCAGGAAACGAAGCTCTGGGTGAAAGCGCCATACGGGCAGGTTGCCTTTTCTTCTACGGATATCCCATTACGCCTCAAGGCGAACTCTTCGAGTATATGGCCCGCCGTCTGCCCGAAGTCGGCGGCACATTCCTTCAAAGTGAGAGTGAGATAGCGGCCATCAGCATGGTATACGGAACCGCCGCTGCAGGCAAGAGGGTAATGACAGCTTCATCCGGACCAGGAATAAGCCTTATGCAGGAAGGCGTATCCCATCTTGCAGCTGCGCAGCTTCCCTGCCTTATCGTGAACGTCATGCGCGCTGGTCCAGGGTTGGGGAGAGTTAGACCGTCTCAAGCAGACTATTTGCAAGCTACAAGAGGCGGTGGTCACGGTGACTACCGCGCTATCGTTTTAGCTCCTGCCTCAGCGCAGGAAATGGCAGACCTAGCCTTCGAAGCTTTCACGCTCGCCGACAAGTACCGTAACCCCGTAATGATCCTATGTGACGGGATGCTGGGCCAAATGATGGAGCCTGTGGCTTTGGCCGATCCGATTGACCCGAATCAATTACCGCCAAAGCCTTGGGCTGTTACAGGCGCAAAAGACCGAGAGCGTAATCTAGTATTGGCGGCACCGTATACCGATGAGGAGTTGATCGCTCTTAACCTCGAGTTGAAGAGTAAATACGAATCTATAGAAGTTCAGGAGGCGAGGTGGGAGTCACATTCTCTGGACGGTGCTGAACTTGTAGTGGTAGCTTTCGGTACGTCAGCCCGTATATCAGAGGACGCGGTCTTGAAGGCGCGTAAGGAAGGATTGAAGGTGGGTTTGATTCGCCCTATTACTTTATGGCCCTTCCCCAAGCAGGCATTTAATGCCCCTCAGAAGAAGATCCAGGCGTACCTTGTGGTGGAGATGAATGCTGGGCAGATGCTTCAGGATGTCCTCTTAGCGAAACACAGTGATGTACCTGCATATCATTTTGGTCTTGGGGGAGGGTGGGTTCCATCAACTCAAGACGTCTATCGTAAGTTGGTTGAGGTGTACGAGAGGAAGTGTAGTCTATGACGAAGCTATTCACACGGCCCAGCTCAATGAGCGATGCAGCAACGCCCTACTGCCCTGGATGTACTCATGGCATAGCTCATAGGCTGGTCGGGGAAGCTATCGATGAGCTGGGTATCTTTGAAAAAGTGATCGGTATCGTTTCAGCCGGATGCTCTGTGCGAAGCTGGCGTCTCTATCGCTTTGACATGGTTCTAACAGCGCATGGGAGGTCTCCAGCAGTGGCCACGGGCATCAAGAGAGCGCTTCCCGACAGCTTTGTATTTGCTTACCAAGGCGATGGCGATTCTGCAGCAATAGGGTTGGCCGAGTTGATGCACGCCGCTCTACGGTGCGAAGAGATTACTGTATTTACGATTAACAATGCCGTCTACGGTGCTACAGGAGGGCAGGCAGCGCCCACAACATTGATCGGTCAAAAAACCACCAGCTACCCTTCCGGCCGAGATCCAAGTTATGCTGGTTATCCCATCAATATGGCTGAGGTGATAGCTAGCGTATCGAAGAATTCATACGTGGCTCGGGTCGCGCTGAACAATGTCGGAAATATATTGAAGGCTAAGAACGCTGTCATTCGTGCCTTCAAGACTCAGGAAAAGGGGTTGGGTTTCTCCTTCGTGGAGATGCTCTCCGCCTGCCCCATAGGCTGGCAAATGGCGCCACTGGACTCCCTTAAATGGATCGAGGAAAAGATGATCCAGCAATACCCCTTAGGAGAGTTCAAGGTTCCCAAAGGCTTGGAACCTTAGGGCAGCTGAAAACGACACGCCTCTCTACAGTTACATGAAGAATGCTCTATAGGTGCTTATATTTCCTCGATAGCTCAGAGAGAGATACTCCCCTCTTTACACGGGAAACGAAGACCCGTTCCAACTCTTCCAGATGCTTCGCTTCTTTCAGAACCCTGCGGCTCTCCTCCTGAGGAATTATGGCTATGCCAGTTCCGTCCGCCACAACGAGGTCGCCAGGAGTGATCTTTACATCGTGGATTCTAATGGGGATGTTGATTGATTCGACCTTTATGCGGCGTTTTCCGCTTATGGGAACGATGTGTTCTGCGAAGACTGGGAAATTCAACCTACGGATTTCCTCTATATCCCTTACGCCGCCATGGACAATAGCGCCTCTGATGCCCTTCAGCTTCGCGGCTAGTGATGCCAAATAACCCCAACTCGAAATGTTTCTTCCTCCATTGTCCAGTATTATGACATCTCCCGACTCGGCGTTATCTATTACTTCGCCGATCCGAAAATCCTCCAACGAGTATTCACCCAGATCGCCCAACAGTTCCTTTACCGTCATAGCCGTGCCCACAATCTTCGCGCCAGTTGAAATCGAATGAAATCCGGTTAGGATGCCGCATATTCCAAGTCTGTCTAGGACATCTGAGACGGCACTCACACTTATTCGCCCGAAATCTCTAGACAGGACTTTGAGTTGTCTGTTTTTTCCCTTCAAACAGCACACATCCAGCGTCAAGAATTGCTATTTTCACTTTATCTGGCTTCGAATTTAGGCTTTCTTCAAGTATCCTTTTTGAACCGACCGCTTGAAACTTCGGCTATGATGCAAAATGGAACGGTCCATTGCGTGGATGTTGGCAAGTAGAAGAAGACGTGTTCCAGAGATCCCAATACCCACAATAGTTTTATTGTGAAAAGCTTGCAAACAAGCAGTTGTATTTATGTAGATTGTGGAGGGATCAGTCACGGTCAGACTTTTCGAGCATCAAGGGAAGGAGCTTCTCAAGTCAGGTGGAATTCCAATCCCTCTCGGGGAGGTTGCTTCCAACCCTGAAGAAGCGCAGAGGATTGCGGAGCGCATCGGGAAGCCTGTCGCAGTCAAGGCACAAGTCTGGGTTGGTGGAAGGTTCAAGGCTGGGGGTATAAAGTTCGCTGAAAACCCTGCTCAAGCCAAGGATGCGGCTGCCAGCATCCTCTCGATGACTGTCAAAGGCTTCAAGGTTGAGAAGGTGCTGGTTGAGGAGAAGCTAGACGTGCACAGGGAGTTTTACGTCGGTGTGATCGTGAACGACTCTTACAAAGTCAAGGCACCAGTCGTGATGCTCAGCTCAGAGGGTGGAGTTGAGATAGAGGAGATCGCAGCAAAGTCGCCGGAGAAGATCTCAAGCCTCGTCGTGGACATCTTCCTGGGTGTGAAAGTCTATGATGGGTACAACTTGGCCTTGAAGGTTGGAGTTCCAGCTGAACTTCTCGCAGACATGGGAAATGTGATTAGGAATACGTACGAGGTCTTTAGAAGTTATGAGGCTCGTACAGTGGAGATCAACCCCCTAGTGTTGACCAAGGACGAAAAGATTGTTGCTGCGGACTGTCGTGTTCTGATCGACGATTCGGCTGTTCCTCGTCACCCTGAGCTTGGGATAGAGATTGCAAGAGAGAGCGACAGACCTCCATCCGAACTTGACAGGATTGCTTGGAAGATCGAGGAGAGCGACTATCGTGGAGTAGCCTACTTCACGCAGATGGTTCCCGAGATCAAGGAACAGGGATATGTGGGCTATCACGGTATAGGGGGAGGAGGAGCGTTGCTTGGGGCTGATGCCCTATTTCGACACGGGCTCAAGATCGCAAACTACGCTGATACAAGCGGCAACCCAACCGCCTCGAAGGTCTACAGGATAGCGAAGCTAATCCTGTCTCAGCCCGGTATTGAAGGGTACTTCTTGTCGGGCGCTTGCATAGCGAGCCAAGAGCAGTGGCATCACGCACACGGACTCGTCAAAGCCTTCAGAGAGGACTTGAAGGACAGACCCGGCTTTCCCGTGATAGTACTTCTGGCCGGCAACAAGGAGAAGGAGGCTCTAGAGATACTGAAAGAAAGCCTAGAGGATCTGCCGATCAGACTTGAACTCTACGGACGCGAGCATGTGTATGACGTTGACTTTTTGGCGGAAAGGATGAAGGCGATGGTCGAGGAGTACCGAAGGTCCAAAAGGTAGGTGGAAAGGATGTACGAGTTCGAGTTCAGAACTGGTAAGGTCACAATAGATCACGACAAGTGCAAGGACTGCAAGAGCTACGCGTGCGTCAAGGCATGCAGCCTCTATGGGAGGGCGATCTTAAGGATCCGTGATGGGAAGCCAGTCTTATCCGTCAGTCCGGAAGAAGCCAAGAGACTCTGCATCGAATGCCTAGCGTGTGAGCTCCAATGTGAGTTCAAAGGCAAGAAAGGCTTGAAGCTCAACCTTCCAATGCCTAGAAGGAACGACTAGAAGAATGAGGAATGGGATATGGCGATTCTACTTGACGAGAACACGAAGGTTCTGATCCAAGGAATAACCGGACGCGAAGGGAGCGCGCGGGTCAGGTTCATGATGGAATACGGAACGAAAATCGTGAGCGGTGTCACACCCGGCAGGGGCGGAAGCGAGGTCTGGGGTGTCCCAGTCTTCAATACCATTGAGGAGGCGAAGAGCAGATGCGGCGAGATCGATGCTAGCGTCACCTTCGTACCCGGCCTCGTTGTCAAGGACGCTGTCATGGAGGCAGTTGATGCTGGGATCAAGTTGATAGTAATGCCAGTTGAACGCGTCCCTCTCCATGACATACTCCAAATGGCGGCATATGCGAAGCAGAAGGGCGCGAGGATAGTAGGTCCAGGGTCATTCGGGCTCATCAGCCCAGGCAAAGCTGTTGCAGGCTGGATCGGAGGCTCTGAAGAGATGGCGCGTGAAGTCTTCAAACCGGGGCCGATTGGGGTGATCTCGAGGAGTGGGGGGCAGACGACGACTGTTTCCTGGGTCGTCGTTCAAGCTGGGCTTGGAGTCACCACCGCGGTACATACGGGAGGGGAGCCGATACTGGGTTCACCCTCGCCTGAGCTTCTCATGCTCTTCGAGCAGGACAAGGAGACCCAGGCCGTCGCCATGTTCGGGGAGATAGGGACATTGGCTGAAGAGGAGGCGGCTGAGGTGATCAAGGAAGGTAAGTTTACGAAGCCCTTGGTCGCGTATATCGCCGGAGCGACTGCGAGATCCGGGATACGCTTCTCGCACGCGAGCGCGATAATCGAACGAGGTAGGGGCTCAGCTGAGAGCAAGATGAAGGCGTTGAAGGAAGCAGGTGCCACGGTCGTCGAGAAACCCGAGGAGCTTGGAAAAACTCTAATCAATATCCTCAGAAGATAGCTTCGGTGAAACCCATGCTCCTCTTGAGAACTATGCTCTTCGTTCCAGGGAACAACATGCGAATGCTGCACAAAGCAAGAACCCTAGATGCTGACGCAATAATCATCGATCTTGAGGATGCTGTGCCGACGGAGGATAAGGAGACGGCGCGCGTCTTCGTCCGTGACGGAATTGAAACGGTCAGTAAAGGGGAATCCATGGTATTCGTTAGGGTCAATGGTCTAACTACGGGTCTTGCGGCTCAAGATCTCGAAGAGTCGGTCTGCGATGGGCTGGATGGTATAGTGTTGCCTAAGGCTGAATCCAAGAAAGACATCCTCGAAGCTGAGACTATCCTTGAGAGGATTGAGAAGCAGAAAGGCCTCAGAGTGGGAAGCATCATAATAGTTCCGATCTTGGAGACCGCCAAAGGTGTTCTCAACGCGGCTGAGGTTGCATTTGCGAGCAAACGTGTTGCTGGTCTCAGCTTCGGCGCAGTCGACTTCACCCGAGACCTCGGAGTGAGCCTCTCGAAGGAAGGAGTTGAGCTTTCTTATCCACGTGCATACGTTGCGCTCGTTGCAAAGACGGCAGGCATACCTGCGGTGGATACAGTCTTCATCGATATCATGGACAGGGAAGGGTTGATCCGCGACTCGAAGGCGGCGAAGCAACTGGGATTCCGCGGGAAACTCTTGGTGCATCCGAACCAGATCCAACCGGTGAACGAGGTATTCTCGCCCACGCAGCAGGAGGTTGAGTACTGCAAGAGGGTAGTTGCCGTTTTCAAGGAGGCTCAGACTCGGGGGGCGGGGGCAATATCACTCGACGGGAAGATGATTGACTACGCAAACTATCGCCAAGCCGAGGACATTCTTGCGATATGGGACGCGATCATCAAAAGGAAGAAGACACCAACAGGAAGCTGAAGGCACTCACGAAGCAACTTTCTCGTTGCATTCAGCCCGGACCATAAAGTTGCGTGGCTCAGAGGATTATGGAGCTGAATCAAACCGACAAGCCGAGTGCGGTCAAGAAAGCTTAAGCTTGCTTCCTTGAGTAACCTCAAGCCTTTCGGCAGCACTTCCTTGATTGACAGCTATCTCTAGGAAACCGTGGCTCCCGATTAAGCCTAGTAGAGCCCCCACCTCGACATCTGAATACGTTCTGCAGAGCTTCAACCCAACAGATTTGCCCTCATGTTTCAACTTGAATAATGACCCATAGCGCATAGCCGTCTTACCCAAGTTTCTATAATGAAGGTTCGTCACTACATTCCCAAATCCATCAATATGCACTACTTCGCAATCGACATCCCCTCCCTCTATCTTAGCCTCAGAGTAGTCGGGGACCACGAAATCGGTTACCACTCCACCAATCCTGCTCGGTTCGACTCCGTTCGCAATGTGGGCGGCAACTGGAGCGAAGATATCTCGACCGTGAAACGTAGCGGAAATCTGCTTTGCCATGAACCGCCCTTCAACTATGTGGTAGACTTTCCTTATTTCATCACTCTTCGAAGCTAAGAGCATTAGGCCGTTATCCGGACCCACATAGAAGCTCCTGTTTGTCTCTATCAAGATCGGCCTCCTTTTTCCGCCTACACCGGGATCTACAACAGCTACATGTATGGTCCCGTCTGGAAAGTATGGCGCGGCTGAAGCCAGTATGAAGGCGCCCATTCTCAGATTGTGCCTCTCGATCTGATGGCTTATGTCAACTACCGTTGCTTTAGGGCATATGGATAGGATGACCGCCTTCATTTGAGCCACATAACCGTCTTTCAATCCGAAATCTGATAGCAAGGCTATGATCGGCACTTGAACTTACCCCACATTATCTAGTCGATGATTCACCCTATAGAATCTTGAGGGTGATCGCGGCTGCAGTCGCAGCGCAGGACACCAGAGGGCAGGTACCCGTCTGAATTCGGTGGAAAGGCGTAGAACTCGGCGTCATTCATGAGAATCCACACGAACCCTTTAAATTTCTGAAACGCACATTTTGTATAGGGTCTTTCCTTTAGATCAGATTTTTGAAAATTCGAGGAAACCCAACAATAGTAAGAGGATGTGAGATTTGCCGAAGAAGGTTAAGAAGAAAGCCGTCAAGAAGAAAGTTGTCAAGAAGAAGCCTGTTAAGAAAGCAGCGCCCCCACCAGCCCCTCCGCCTGCGCCGCCTCCTGCTGTAGCACCAGCCCAAACGACAGGATAATTCTGAACTTGGCGTAAATCTCCCTATTTCTTTTTTTAAGCGGCTTATAGAGGTTTTTCCGTAGAAAAAGTATAGTTCGGACAACCCTCGCAGAAAAAGTCCATATTTGGGATAGATGTAAGACCTAGCCGAGCTTGAGCCTATGCCGGAAGCCCTACCGAAGACCATGCTGGAGGTCTTCAGACGACAGAAGTATCAGCTTGTGGGTAGCCATTCAGCCGTAAAGAAGTGTAGATGGCTGCATCAGAGCTTGGTCTACGGTCGGGCATGCTACAAGCAGCTTTTCTACGGCATTCAGACGCACCGTTGCGTACAAATGACCCCTACACTCGCATGCAATATGCGATGCGTCTTCTGCTGGCGTATCCAGCCCGAGGACATAGGCGTGAGATGGGATGCATGGGATATGTCCAATATAGATGACCCTAAGACTATAGTCGATGGCTGTATAAGAGCTCAAAGAAAGATCTTGAGCGGTTACAAGAACCATGTCTTAACTGGAAGGCTCAGTGAAGAGAAATATCAAGAAGCGCTAAGCCCTAAACACGCTGCTGTAAGCCTAGACGGAGAGCCGACCCTTTTCCCTCAACTCGAAGCTCTACTGGAGGAATACCGCAAAAGAGATTTCACAACGTTCTTAGTCAGTAACGGAACGATGCCTGAAACGCTAGCCAAGCTTTCGATTGAGCCTTCACAGCTCTATGTCTCTCTCTACGGGCCTGATGAGAGAACGTTCTTGAAGGCGTGCAGGCCGCACGTCCCAGATGCATGGGAAAAGGTGAAGAAGACGCTTGATCTGATCTCTAGCTTCAAGAACCCTACTGTGGTAAGACTCACTCTTGTTCGAGGAGTCAACATGAAGAATGCAGTCGGCTACGCCAAACTCATCAAGAATGCAGCTCCCGTCTACGTCGAGGCCAAGGCATACGTGTACGTAGGCTATTCGAGGAAAAGGCTCAAGTTTGAGAATATGCCCAGTCACGAAGAGATCAAAGAGTTCTCTGTCGAGTTAGCGCGTGAGCTGAGCTACAACATACTTGCTGAGTCAAGTGATAGTAGAGTTGTCCTTCTTAGCAAGCTTCAGAAACCCATAAGTCTTGCAAAATAGGAATCCTATCAAAATGATTTATTCGAGGAATCGACTAGCTTTATACTCTGAGAATCGGTCGTGTGGAGCTTGATGCCTAAAGATCTAGAAAAGATTCAGGCTGATCTAGAGAAGTATGATTCAACCAGGGAAAGGCTGTTTGAAGTTTCGAGACTTGCCACTAGACTTTCAGATATGGCAATCATAATGATGCATAGAGGCGATCTGAAGAAAGCTGAAGAGACTCTTCATCAAGCTGAAAACTCGCTCAGAGAGATCGAGCGATTCCTCAAGGGTAATCCTGAGCTAGGGAAATCAGGTAACGTCGTAGTCGCTTACCAAGAGTACGCAGAAGCTAAGCTTCTCTTCCACGTAATCCAAGAGGGAAAGTTGCCTTCACTCAAGAAGGTAGGAGTAGAATCAACCCCCTACATTCTTGGGCTTATGGACTTCATAGGCGAACTTAGAAGAATGGCCCTGAATTTCCTCCGGAAAGGAAGGGCTGTTGAAGCTGAGAAGATGCTGAAGCTAATGGAGAACATATATGAAGACCTCATTTCACTCAACCATGCAGCCATAATTCCTACGTTCAGGAGGAAGGCGGATATAGCGAGAAAGATCGTGGAGACAACTAGAGGAGACGTAGTTACTGAGATAAGAAGAATGTCTCTCGAGAAAGCGATTAGAGGCTTGGAGAAGAAGGTTAGGGAAAAATAGAGACTTGCGTGCTCTCCATACATTCTCCGTAGAGAAAGCCATCGAATTGCAGAAAAAGCTCTCTAAAAGAGTTAAGAAGACGAGTTTCCTTCCAAGCAGATTGAAGCGCATCGGAGGCCTCGACGTAGCCTATTTCGATGACAAAGCGATAGGGTCTTGCGCGATAGTCGACTACGAGACCTTAAGGACTCTTGAAACGATCACGGTTCTAACGAAGGCTACGACGCCATATATGCCGGGATTTCTCGCATTTAGAGAAGCACCTATAATGGTTGAGACCGCCAAGAAGCTGAAGCTGAAGCCGGACGTCTACCTGGTTGACGGTCAAGGGATAGCCCACCCAAGAAGGTTTGGTCTAGCCAGCCACGTAGGAATCCTTCTTGACTCAGCGACTATCGGAGTAGCTAAGAGTAGGCTCTATGGCGAGATCAAAGGAGGCTTTCTCTATGGTGAAGAGGGAGACGCGCTTGGTGCTGTGTTCGCGACTAAGATGAGCGGGAAAATGCTTTACATCAGTATCGGCCATAAAATCTCTCTTGAAGACGCTTTAAGAATTGTTTCAAGCTGTACGATTAATGGCAGCCCAGAACCTTTGAGAGTTGCGCATGAGCTAGCGGTTAAGAGGAGGTTTGAAGTGAGATCATGAAACCTGGCTTGTTGATCACATTATACAAGATTGCGGAGACGGGGGGAAGCATAGGGGAGGCTAAGTGCACAACAATCGAGATCGCTAAGAAACTAGGCTTCTCTCAACAGACAGCTTCAAGGCATCTTATCGAGCTTGAGAAACTCGGACACATCAAGAGGATGAAAGCTACAAGAGGCGAGCTTATACAGATCACACCCAAAGGCGCTGAACAATTAAACTTGATGTACTTGACGCTTCAAAGAATCTTCGAAGGACCCAAGAGAGAAGTCTTGATAGAAGGAGAAGTTTTCACTGGACTGGGTGAAGGGGCATATTACGTCGGCCAACCTGGCTATAGAAGACAGTTCATTGAGAAACTGGGATTCGACCCATATCTTGGAACATTGAACTTGAAGGTTGAGAAGAATCAAAGGGAAAGAAAGCTCCTTGAAACATACCCAGCCATAACATTGGAAGGCTTCACGAATGGGATGAGAAGCTTCGGTCAAGTCAAATGCTACAGAGCCAGGGTAAACGATAAGGTTGACGGAGTCGTCATTACTGCATTGAGGAGCCACTACGGGGAAGATGTCTTAGAGATAGTAGCTCCGAAGAATTTGAGGGAGATACTGGGATTGAAAGATGGAGATTCAGTTAAGGTTCGAGTGTTCATCTCCACTCCTCAATGACCCTTCTCTTGATCTTTGAGGAGCTGTTCAAGTCAGCTGAGCCGAATCTGCCGATCTGAACAATCTTAACTTTAAACTTGCCTTTCCGGAGGATTTCTTCAACGGTCTTGTGCATGTCGCGTTGATCATAGCCGACCGCGATTATATCGGGCTTGATCTTCCTTACCACGGCTTCGACATTCATCCGCTCATAGCCTAAAATCGCTTGGTCAACCGGCTTAAGAGCTTCGACAAGAGCTCTACGTTGATCCTCTGGCAGAATAGGCCTCTTGCCTTTCCTCTTCTTAATCGTCTTATCTCTAGCGATGATCACTATGAGCTTGGAGTTCTTCCCGCCAGATCTCTTCGCTTCTTCAAGGAAGCGGTAATGCCCATAATGCAGGAGATCAAACGCGCCAGTCGCGAGAACAACTTTTGCCCTAGTCATCATGATCTCCTCATATAGGCCAACGGAAAGTACACGATCTGAAATAAGAATGTCTTACCACTGGGTTTATCAGTTTAACGTAGACTCAAAGATATAAAAGACAAGCAGGAATACACTAACTACTTTTCAGATAGCTGTCGTTAGGATTCTTGCGAACTAACTGCAGCAAGGCTCAAGACAATTCCGGCTATGTCGCTTCCATATTCACATATCCTTCGAAGACTATCTAAGACTATCGTTTGGAAAAGATTGCGAATCATGCCCGCTATATATCGGAATTGACTATATATGCGGTAACTGGAAGATAGGTTTGCCCAAGACTTATCGCGTTTGAAGTGTCCGATTTGAAGACGATTCTATTCGTCTGCGTAGAGAATTCTTGTCGAAGCCAGATGGCAGAAGCATTTTTCAACAGTCTTGCTCCTAAAGACTTGCGGTCCCTCAGTGCTGGAACAAAACCAAGCGATAGGGTGAACCCTCAAGCGGTCGCAGTCATGAAGGAGGCTGGATTAGACATAAGCGAAAACAAACTCAAATTGTTGACTTCAGAAATGATTGAGAAAGCGGATCGAATAATCACCATGGGTTGCGGAGCAGACGTCTGCCCTGCATCATTTCTCCCTAAGATAGAAGACTGGAAGATAGAGGATCCCGCTGGTCAACCCGCGGAGAAGTTTAGAGAAGTTCGAGACGAGATAAGAAGAAGAGTTGAGAGACTTGTAGACGAGATGACTCAGTAATAGGCTGTTGACACTGTGGAGCTCTTCGCCTTCAACTCTTGAGGCGATGAAAATTCCACCAGTTTCAGAAATCTAAGCGCGTCGAGAAGACCCTCAGCATATGAGATTGAGGCCAGAGAAGTAACATCCTTCCCAGTTTCAACATAATACTTAGAATCGGAAAGATATCTCTTTGCAACTTCCACTATTCGTTCTACATCCCTTCGTGCAATAATCGCTGGCATAGTTAGAGGCTTCAACTCCGATAGAGCAGTCTCAACAGCCGCCATGTATCGTCTAGAACGCTCTTTCGCATCCTCAGTCATGCAAGAAACCTCGCCTAGATGTTCTTCCAAATCTCTTCTCTCAGCGCCAGCAAGAACCTGCAACGCCTCAGCCTCCATGAAATGCAATTTCCCCGGGATAACTAAGGAATGGGGCGGACCGCCGAAATCGTAAGACTGCAAGCGTTCGAAGCTACCTGCTTTGATCTTCATATCTTCTGCACCGATTCTAGCAACGCCGACAGCAAGAGTCTGATTCGTTATGACATTCTCTTTTCTTTCTTCTTCTATTACGAGAAGCTTTTTGACCGCTTGAGGTATTGTCATGTATGTCTTCTCCTCTGCCTTTATGTCGAGTAGAACGAGAGTGTGTAGCCCTCTGTAGAGATTCTCTTTAATGAAATCATAAGGCGACTCAGGCATAGTCCCCACCTCGACAATTGGAATTGTCACCGTACGACCGAACTTGTAGTTCTGTAGACCGATTACGCTTGAAACAGCCGATGTTACTGAAGCACCGTGAACTATCCCCGTTTTTATGCCGGCCTTTTCAGCTCTCAGCCTTAGGTCCAAGTGAGTTGTAGCAGCCATAGGGTCTCCTGGAACGAGAAAGGCTACAGTCTTGGTTTTAGCTTCATTCAATATTATCTGCTCAGCCTTCTCTTCAACATCCGACCTAGATAGAACCTTGACAGGTTTGCCTAGAAGCCTCTCCAACCGCTCTAATGAAAGCTCAGGCATCAAACTCGTATACAATTCAGCGAGGACTAGATCAGCTCCCTTAGCCTCATCTAATCCACGCAAAGATATTCCAAGCTCACTATGCAAGCCCAACCCAACGAACTTCAATTGACCCATCATGAAACCACCTTCAATAAACCATTATAATGCAAATGGTGCAGCTAGATTTAGAATAGTGGCGGCGCTGAGAGATATCTTCTTGCATTTATAAGCGAACTGTTTATTGCCTCAAGCGTTAAGACAATTTGCAAGAGAGGGAATGAGCGAAATGCCAAGGCTGTTTGAAGCAAGAGAGATAGTCGGCCTAGCCATCAAGATCGAAGAGAATGGAGAGGAATTCTACAAGCGACTAGCGAATGCAACTAAGAACCTCCAAGTCAAAGAAACGTTCGAGTTTCTGGCAAGAGAGGAGAGAAAGCACAGAAACTCATTCAGAGAGATTCAACAGAGACTTGGAGAATTCAAGCCAATTTACGAGTCATATCCAGGCGAATACTTGAACTATATGAAAGCTCTGGCGGAAGAGAACATATTCACAAAAGAAAGAGCTGGACAGCTCCTACCAAAGAAGTTCAAGACCAGTAATGCAGCACTCGACACAGCGATAGGATTGGAGAAAGACTCGATACTGTTCTACAATGAAATAAGGAACTTTGTTCCAGAATCAGAACACAAACCGATTGACGAAATTATCGGCCAAGAGAAAATACATTTGCAGAAACTCTCAGAAATCAAACAAATGCAACAAAGAAAGTAGTTGCAATAGAAGTTACAAAAGATTATTTAGTACGAGGAAAATCTATCAGAACATACGAATCAGGGTCCGTAGCTCAGTCAGGTAGAGCAGCGGTCTAGGCTGAAAGCTGAAAGGCTGAGGGCTGGGCTGAAGCTCTTAACCCGAAGGTCGAGGGTTCAATTCCCTCCGGACCCGCCACTAAATCGTACAAGTTCTAGTATCTTTGCAAGGAGCTGGCCAGCTGATTCTTAAGCCTTATTAGAAAGAAGCGAAAACGAATTTCCGGGAACTACTATGCCAAAAAGAAAAAGTTGGTCTGAAAAACTGAAAGATAGTAAGGGTCTGCCAAAGGTGGAAAAAATCACCGGCAAAATGAGCAGAAGATGGGGTACAGGCACAGTGGTTATTCCAGCGCCAATGGAAGTCGATGAAATGATGAGAAGTGTATCCGAGGGAAAACTTGTTACCATAAATGAAATTCGCGCAGCTTTAGCGAAGAAACACAAGGCGACTATTGGTTGTCCTATTACTACTGGTATCTTTGCTTGGGTTGCAGCCAATGCTGCTGAAGAACGAAAACTAGAAGGTGAAAGAGAAACTACCCCCTATTGGCGTACCTTGAAGACCGGCGGAGTGATAAACGAGAAATATCCTGGCGGAGTTGAAGGCCAAAAGAAGCTTTTGGAAAAAGAAGGACATAAGGTGGTTCAAAAAGGCAAAAAATACGTTGTTGCCGATTACGAAAAATCATTGACAAAGATATGAGAGAAAGAAAAACGCTTACTAACCTCTCTCAATTGTATAACTATGAAATCTAGTGAAGCAGGTCCTCAAGAACATGCTTCATGTCTTTCCGATATTTCCCGAAGGCAGCCCGGCCCTTCTCTGTGAGGCGGAGCATAGTATGGGGTTTTTTCCCTACAAATTCTTTCTTGACTTCGTAGCCGGCAGCTTCAAGCTTGCTCAGATGTGAGGACAGGTTGCCAAATGTCAGTCCTGTCTGGCGCATCAGGAAGAGGAAGTCTACACTTTCGATCACGTACAGCCGCGCCATAATGTTGAGCCGTGCCGGTTCGTGGATCAGTCTGTCAATCTCGACAGGAGGGGCCTAGTCCTTCTTGCCGCCCTTAGTTTCCGCCATAGGTTTTCATCTCTGCGGGTAGCGGATACTTGCTTAGGAAGCGGATGAGCATCACCAGTCCGATGAGCAGAGCGATAATCCCTGAAACAATGAAGGCGATGCTGGCGACGCTGGAAGGCCATAGTGCTTCTGTAAGGGCTATGGATACCGCGAACAAGAGCCCATATACGTAGAGACGTGGAAAATCCATGTAGTACGCCAGCAGGCCGAAGATCAATGCGATCCCAAAGCCCTCGGAAGATAGATCTCAGGGCACCTGGAGGCTGCATACAGGATCAAGAGGTTGTGATCAAGGAGTCGAAGGCCTTTTACCGCGTAGACGCCTATCGATAGCCTATAGAAATCGAGGTCACGATTACGAATAATCGTGCAACAGAGAAACAGGTTATGGGTGGTGTGGCTATTGCTCGTAACATGCGCAGGGATCATCGTTGCTGACATCATTCTGGCCGACTTGCCAAGAGTTTGTCGGCCAGGCGAACTCGTCTTTGCTCCTAGAGGAATCTCGTTGCATATTGGAGGGCATGCTGCAAATGTTCCAATTGACCTGATCAAACTGGGATTGAAACGAAATGAAGTAAGCACGGTCGGGACTGTCGGAGAGGATCCATATGGAGATTTCATAGAGAGCATTCTTGCCGAGCATGGAATCCGATTCCGCATAAGAAAAACTGGAGAAGCTGGAACGGCGAAGAGCGTCATACTTGTGGTGAAAGGTGAGGACCGTAGGGTCTACCACGATGTTGGCGCAAACTATTTCTTAGATCCTGATTACGTTAAGGCCATTCTAAGAGAGGAACGCCCGCTCATCTTCTACGTCGGCGCAACCGGGCTGCTCGGCAACTTTGATAAAAAGCTTTTCGAGGTCCTCAAAGAAGCGAAAGCCCAGAATTGTCTGACTTTCGTCGACCCAGTAACACCCTATAAACATGGTTGGGAGCACCTCCTTGAGGCGCTTGAGCTGGTGGACATCTTCCATTGCAACAATTTTGAAGCTTCAGATATGACCGGTATTGGTGACTTCCGAGAAGCCTTAAGGAGCATTTCCGAAAGGGGTACTAAGCTAGCGATCGTTAGTGTAGGGGAGAAAGGCCTAGTTGCTGCTACTAAGAAGACAGTATTCGAAATGCCGACCTTCGAAGTTCCGGTGGTCGATCCTACAGGAGCTGGTGATGCATTTTGCGCAGGAATTATTCAAGCTTTGATTAAGATGAAGACAGACAGATTGCCGAACATTTCCAAGCTATCTAATGACAATATCGTGGACATATTGTTACGCGGCGAAGCAGCAGGCGCAGCTTGCGTGACAGGCGTAGGCACAACAACCTCAGTCACAGCCCAGAAGGTTAACGAATTGATGCGCCAACAAGGACCGCGAATAAGAAAGCATGTACTTCAAAACTTCATGATCTCCAAATAGCTAAAGAGCCGTGTAGGTTCCTAGACGATTCTAGGGTGGCGCCAGCGTTCAAGTAGATTTGATTTTCTACAACGACAAGATATTGGGGCCTTCTGGATCGAATCGGAATGAGTTGCAGACAATTCGATTTTCTGCTTTCGTTCGTTTCACCGTGGCCGTTATCCGCTAGCCACTTGTCTTCTTCGCTTTAACTATCTTGAGAAGTTTCCATCCTGGGAGTCTCTTTCCCATGAATCTGCGTCTGATATACTGGTATCTTCTTCCGCACTCTCTACATTCACGTGTTAGAACACCTGACTTCTCGTCATATTCATCATCTCGGAGTTTGCCGCCGCAGTTCCTGCATTTCGCCAAGATTAGAACTCTCATAGCCAGCTCTATTCATCCAGCTGGCTCAATTTCTCTAGTCAATTTTCCTCTGCATATAAAAGCTTTCTAGGCGTCTTGACTCTAAAACAGAAGTCGTCTCTCCTCTCTATTTCAACAGCTTCGTCGTAGACGATCTCTGTCCCGAAGGATCTTGCACGCTCCTCAAACTTGCTCATCAATTCAAAGCCTCCCACGTTCTCATACCTACGATAATTGTGAATCTCATTGGTGAGTAGTACCTGTCCGCCAAGATCTCTGGTTACAAGCACAGTCTTCAATCCCTGTCTACTTGAGTAGAGCGTTGCGGTGAGCCCGCTAGATCAGGGGTATAGAATACTTCAGTCTGCAAAGCCTATTTGACAAAAAGAATAAGGAATCTAGTTGTCTTCGTTGGAAAGTAAGGCAAAGGTTTAATTGAAACGTTGTCTGTTTCTAGCGCCTGAATTGTCGCAAGATTTGTTCGTACTGTCTTCAAACTTGAGATCTTTTAGGAGATGGATCGATGGGTCTCGTTAATTGGGCTAGGAGGAAAAGCCCTTGGCTTGTGCACTTCAACACAGGGGGATGCAATGCTTGTGACATAGAGGTCGTCGCGGCCTTAACACCCAGATATGATTTAGAGAGGTTCGGTGCTCTCCTCAAAGGTAGCCCCCGCCATGGAGATGTACTTGTCGTGACGGGCCCTGTTACCCGCCAGATTAAGGACAGGTTGACAAGGATTTACGAGCAGATGCCTGAGCCTAGGTTTGCTGTGGCTGTCGGAAACTGTTGCGCCAGCGGCGGTGTTTATCGTGGTTGCTATAGTGTCTATCCTGGACTCGATTCTGTCATCCCTGTTGACGCTTATGTCTACGGCTGTCCTCCAAAGCCTGAAGCCGTAATCAAGGGTGTGGCAGCATTACTCTCGAAGATCAAAGGTGGTTGATTTGTCAACGTTCAGTATTCCCATAGGTCCTCAGCATCCGGCTCTCAAAGAGCCTGAGTCGTTCACTCTTACTGTTGATGGGGAGCATGTCGTAGGTGCAAAGGTTCGGATTGGGTACGCTCATAAAGGCATAGAGAAAGCGATGGAATCTCGAACGTATATTCAGAATATACCGCTTGTTGAACGGATCTGCGGGATCTGTAATGTTGCGCATACTGTGTGCTATGCGCAGAATGTTGAGTACTTGTATGAGAAGAGTATTCCACGTAGAGCTGAGTATATCCGTGTTGTTATTGAGGAGTTGAATAGGATTCACAGCCACCTCTTGTGGCTGGGCATAGTCGGACATGAAGTGGGCTTCGACACTCTATTCATGTATGTTTGGAGAGATCGAGAGGTGGTTATGGACCTTATTGAGTTACTGACTGGAAACCGAGTTTCCACGGCGATGAATACTATCGGAGGGGTGAGAAGAGACGTAACCTCAGATAAGATGACTCGTCTGAGAAAAGGCATGAGTATACTTGAGGAACGTACCAAGTACTACAGGAAGATCGCGTTGGATGAACCTACTGTCCTAGCGAGAGCCAAAGGAGTTGGAGTATTGACGCCACTCGAGGCGATCAAGCTTTCAGCGGTTGGACCCACTTTAAGGGCTTCAGGAATAAGATCGGACGTCAGAATGGACGACCCTTACGCAGCACATGATGAAGTCCCATTCAACGTTATCACCCACGACAGTTGCGATGTCTTCGGTCGAATCATCGTCAGGGTCGACGAGACGCTTGAATCGATCGGGATGGTTCAATACTGCCTCGAGAACATGCCCTCAGGCCCAATAAGAATGAGGCTGACGAATACGCCTCCCGTTGGAGAATCAGTCAGCCGCGTTGAAGCCCCAAGAGGCGAGGACATCCACTATGTGAAATCTAACGGTACGGAGAGGCCTGCTCGATACAAGGTTCGCGCTCCAACTCTTGGAAATCTTCCAGCCGTCTTAGAGATGTTGACCTCGAAAGTTGACTACGTTGTCCGTATAGCCGACATACCCGTTGTTGTTGCCGGGATCGATCCTTGTATGTGCTGTATGGATAGATCGGTCAGATTCATCGATCCTTCTAAGGAAAAAGAGTGGGTTTGGAGCTGGGACCAACTTAAGAAGCACGCTACTAGGAGGTAGCTGAATTTTGGCGATGATACGTGAGGTCTATAGACACCTCTTCAAGAAGAGAGCGACAGTGCTCTACCCATTCAAGGAAAGAGAAAAGATCCACCTCCCAACCGACTTTAGAGGGAAGCTCGCTTTCTACAGAGAAAGATGCATCGGATGCGGCCTCTGCTTCAGAGTCTGCCCCTCAGAGACTATTGAGATGATAACGAATGAGAAGGGTAAGAGACCGATCTTCTATCTCGACCGATGCACTTTCTGTGCCCAGTGTGAAGAGATCTGCCCGGTAGACGCGATCGAGATGACAACCGACTTCGAGTTCGTCGGCTTCGACAGGAAAGAGACTCTGTTAAAGTGACCGTTGGAATGACAGAAGCGCAAGATCGCAAGACGATCCCTATTACAGGGATGGATTGCCCATCATGCATCGTAAACATAGAGAAAGAATTGAAGAAACTCAAGGGCGTCAAAGAAGCTCAAGGCAGCTACATAATGGAAAAGTCGTCGTAACCTATGACCCGAACGAGATAGATGGCCCCGCTATCGAGAAGAAGATCGAGGATCTTGGCTACAGAATCTCCTACATGAGATACCCTAGTATCACAGAGAGAATACGCAGCTGGATGAAACGCAGCAAGTAGACATTTCTAGAAGGTTTCAGTAAGCATACTCTTGATCGATATCAACTCTTTCGGAATCGCGACCCGAACCCCTTTCTTTGGGTCAACAACTTGATTCACCTTAATGTCGCCGCATAGGCTTGCGAACATGTAAGCTCTCTCGAAGGACCAGCCGTAGGCCTTAATCAAAGCTTTCACCGTGGCTTCAGTTCCTCGAACAGCAGCCTCGTCAAGAGTGTCGCCGCACGCAATGTAAGCGCAGTAATCCTTCGTCTCGAGTATAGGCCATGGAGGACGCCGACCCTTTATGACGTTAAACCTGAGAAGAATTTGACCTTCGACCTCAACAGCTGACACGCAGAGTTCACCGTCACCTTGAAGAGCATGAAGATCTCCAGCAGCAAAGAAGGCGCCATCCGTAAAGACGGGAAAGTACAATTTCGATCCAGATGTCACATCCTTAACGTCCATGTTTCCCCCATGAGGACCAGAAGACCCTGAGAGTACTTCTCCGCTCTCAGGCGCTACGCCGATAGTGCCTATCAAAGGGGAGGTCTTGAGCCGGACACCTTCATACTCTATGAAACCGTTCTTGATCGAGACTATCTTGACTTTCGCTTTGAACTGCATATCTTTGAGGGCTCCGTTTTGAGGTATCGTCAGGATCGGCCCACTTCCTGCAGTCTTTATATCCAGTATCTCTACCACGAGGGTGTCGCCTCGCTCAGTCCCTTCTATGTATACGGGGCCTGTTGCTCCGTCCACCTTGGACCAATTCAGTTTCTCCACCGTATCATCTTCGCTCTTGATCTGGCCGCCTAAGGCATCCTCTGTCTCCAGCAACAGAAGCTCTCCAGCCTTCACATACTCGGCCGGCTTATGCTTCGAGCTGAAGCTGTAGATCATCTTATCCTTGGATACACACTTCACGTAGCTTCAACCTCGCTCATCTTCTCTATGATCAGTGCAATGTTATTTTAGACATCCCTTCTTTCGGGGCTGCGCTTGCAATGCTTCTACTGAAGCGACATGGCATTCGTTCAAACAGGCAAGAGTAATATACTGTGGTTTCTGTCAAATCTTGATGTGAGGAGAACGGCCTGAATGTCTGGTGGAAAGAAGTCGAAGATTTTCATAGTTAAGAGTGAAGAGAGATCGAGAGGGATTCAAACTCTACTCGACCATTTCGGCATGAGAGATTTCAAGGGAAAAACTGTAGCCTTGAAGGCGAACTTCAATAGCGCTGACAGATTCCCTGCTTCAACCCATCCCGATACGGTGGCGCTTTTGGTGAGGAGCTTGAAGAACGCGGGGGCTAAGAAGATTACCTTGGCTGAAAGAAGTGGGATGGGTGTAACTGAGGAGGTTGTGAGGGATCTTGGAATTATGAATCTATCTAGTTCACTGGGCTTCGATGTGACTATTCTCGACCGGGTTCCTGAAGAGGGCTGGATTCGAGTTAAGAGGCCTGATGACCATTGGGAGAGGGGGTTCCTCTTCGCTAAGGTCTTCCGTGACGCTGATAGTATCGTTCAAACCTGCTGCTTGAAGACTCACAGGTTTGGAGGGCACTTCACCTTATCATTGAAGAACTCGGTCGGTATGGTGGCTAAGTTCGATCCTAAAGATAGATACAACTATATGAATGAGCTTCACAGTTCGCCGTATCAAAGGCTTATGATCGCTGAGATAAATCGAGAATACAAGACAAGTCTGATAGTCTTGGATGCCATCGAGGCATTTGTGACCGAGGGTCCAGATAGAGGCAAACTGGTGAAACCAGGCGTGATTCTGGCTGGAGAACATAGGGTCGCATTAGATGCTGTCGCTGTAGGTATCCTTAGACTCTTCGGAACAACTCCAGAGGTTTCTAGAGGCAATATCTTCCAGCAAGAGCAGATCGCTAGGGCTGTTGAACTCTGTGTTGGAGCCAAATCTTTCGAAGAGATCGAGATAGTTCCTTTAGACAGGCATTCTGAAGATTTCGTTAAGAAGCTTGAAAGAGTGTTGACCCGTAGCTAGTCAATTTTAGCCGTATCTCTCTTCCTTCCAAGGATCTGCTGTATTGCTGTATCCCCTCTTCTCCCAGTATCCCAGCTCTTTCTCCTTTGTGAATTTGATTCTTCTCACCCACTTCGCGCTCTTGTACGCATACTTCTTTGGAACTACAAGCCTCAAAGGTCCACCGTGTTCAGGGCTAAGCTCTTTGCCATCCAGCCTATACGCAAACAGCACATCTTCATCCATCAAGTCCTCTATTGGAAGCGATGTCGTATAGCCTCCTTCACATTCGATTGTGCAGAATCTGGCTTCAGACTTAGGTTTGACAATCTTTGCAATAGTTCTGAAGGAGACTCCTTCCCACTCATTGTCAAGTCTACTCCAACCTTCAACACAGTGGAAGTCAGAGACGCTCGTATGCCTTGGTAGAGAGAGGAAGTCTCCCCAAGTCAACTTCAAAGGCTTCTCAACGAGCCCGTATGCTTCGAATGCCCCATTAGCTTCATTGAAAACTGGCACAGAGCCTACATGTAGCACCGGAAGCTCATCTACTCTATACTGGCCTGGCGGTAGCCTTTCGTTCTCTTTCGATCGGCTCATCGGCTCCCCTCTCAAGGTATGCCTCTCAGAGAGATAAAGTGTTCTCGGTCAACTGAATAAGGAAGAATTCACTTTGAGCTGCGTTCCACGTCTTTGAGAGAAAAAGCCTATATCGGCTGTAAATCTCTTCAAGGTTTCGATGCAGCTTCACGACGATTGCTGGAAATGATGAGGGCTGGCGAATCTTGGTGAAGAGGTACCTACTAGGCTTCGGTGTAGGTCTACTTCTCATCTGCGCTGTATATGCCGCAATTATCTTTACGATACCGAATCCTGAAGTCAGCAACTTGCCGTACTACACGTTTAGAACACTTCTAAGAATAGTCATCACTTATCTCATCGCCTTGGTCTTCGGACTTTTCTTCGGAATTCTAGCTACAACCAATAAGACAGCTTCGACAATCCTCGTGCCACTTTTCGATGTGTTGCAGTCGATCCCTATCTTGGGATACTTCCCGGCTGCAGTGATCTTCTTCGTCTCCGGATTTCCAGGCGGTGAGATGGGGAAAGAACTAGCTGCTATGCTACTGCTTTTCACCTCGATGGAATGGGCTATATTCTTCGGGATCATAGGAGCCGTAAAAAACATTCCATCGAACATAGTCGAGGTTGCAGAAGTATTCGGGTTGAAAGGGCTGACGTACATCAGACATGTGACCCTGCCGGCGATCGTTCCAGCTTTGATTTCAGCAAGCACCTTGGCCTGGGGCGACGGCTGGTTCTTCATAATCGCCGCTGAATACATTACTTATGGCGGTCAACCTTACGCGCTTCCAGGTATCGGAGCCTTCTTGGCGAAGGCAGCTTACGAGTATGGAGACTTGAGACTCTCAGTCGCTATTCTCATCTTGATGACTTCTATTGTTCTCTACTTGAATTTTCTGACTTGGCATCGGTTGACGGAGAGAGTTGGGACTGGAACCTATAAGCCTGCGCTGAAGCTTGATCTCTCAAGTCTTCAACGTTCCTTACATTTGAGAAAGCTCCGGGTGAAGTGGCTTCACGTCCCGAGGCTACATTTGTCGTTCAGGTTTAGACATGTGATCTTGCCTTCATCTAAACCCAAGAGATATACTCATCGGGAGAGAATCGTCGCAGGCATATCCGGCATCTTCATAATAATCTTCATTATCCTAGCCTTGACCGGAACGATTCCAAGCTTCAAGTATGTCGTCGAATCGCTTAATGTGCTTGAGATGTCCTTCCTACCTTTGTACACTGCATCCACACTGAGCAGAATGCTCGTAGCGTACTTTATCTCTCTGGCAATGGCGATCGTGATGGGGGTACTCGCTGCTGAGAACAAGAAGTTCGCTATGATTTTCTATCCAATATATGACATCGGGCAGTCTATTCCGATACTTGCGCTCTTCCCGGTTCTATTCCTCTCTTTGAGCAGAATCTTCGGCGGAAGAGCCGGACTGGAGATAACCTCGATTACGATGCTGGTTGCAGATATGATTTGGTATCTATTCTTGAATATCGTCGGAGCTGTGAAGACAATTCCCGAGGAGATGCGTGAGGTCGGCCGTATCTTCGGCTTCAAAGGGTTAAAGAGGATTCGACATATAGTCCTACCAGCAATCACTCCGGCGATCGTGACGGGAAGTATGCTCTCTTGGGCGACAGGCTGGAACACTGTAATATTCTCCGAGTACATGCCCTACGGGAAAGAGGTGTTCTCGCTTCCAGGTCTAGGGTACTTTCTAGACAAGGCTGCATATGTTTACGGCAACACAATCTTACTAGTCTTCCTACTCACGATAATATCTGCTCTAGTCATATTAGTGGACCGATTCATCTGGCGACGCTTGCTATTGAAGTTCGAGAAGTATAAGATCGAAGTATTCTAGAGAACCTAGTAGAGCAAATTGAAACATGTAAAGGATCCTACACCACGTTAGACCTTAAGAGTGCTAGCCTCTTGATTTGGAGTGAGTAAGCAGTTCAGTTGTGATGGAGAGATGGTCGATCAACAGGTTCTAGAGAGGTTGGACAACGCAGGAGTGAAGTATCAACTTCTCAAACATCAGCCTGTCTATACATGCGAGGATGCTGCGCGGGAGACCTGTACCAAAGCATCCATCCATGTCAAAGCTATGCTAGTCTTGGACACTGACAATCACCCAGCCCTTGTATTGCTGCCAGGTGATAAACGTTTGAGTCTGCGTAAGACTGCTAAAGCGCTAGGTGTCTCCAGCGTTAGGTTGGCGACCAAAGAGGAGGTAGGAAGCATCTTGCACGTTGAACCCGGAGCAGTGAGCGCTCTGATAGCCGAGAACATGCCCATCCTTTTGGATGTCAAGATCTTGCGAAACAGACTCGTATATATGAGCGCGGGGACTCACACGGAAAGTGTCTCAATGAACCCAAGAGATCTTCATGGGCTTACAAAGGCTAAATTGACTAGTATACTAGAGTAGGCAATCTTGTTACTCGAAGACATCAGCTACTTCAGCGCTGGTTACATTCTTCAAGTCTTCAGGTGAGATGCCGATAATAGCGTTAGGTGTTCCCGCTGCAGCGTAGACGACTGGAAAACTCATCAGGTGAGCGTCTATGAATGTTCTCAATGGCTTGTCGTGCGCTACTGGAGGAACGCCGCCGATAGGGAAACCTGTAACTTCCTTCACGGTCTTCGCGTCTGCAATCTTGACCTCTGATGCCTCAAGCTTCTTTGCCAGCTTCCTAGTATCCACTCTACTCTTGCCGCTTGCAATAACCAGCACTGCAGCCTTCTCATCTGTGATGAATACTAGAGACTTTGCTATTTGAGCGACCTCACATCCGATTGCTTTGGCAGCAAGCTCAGAGGTTCTAGTCGTCTCCTTGAAAGATAGAATCGTAGTTTTAATCCCTCGAGCCTCAAGAAATTCTTTGACTTGCTTAATGTTTTTGTCAGTCAACGGTGATCGTTCTGATCAGTTTGGGAGAGCGCCTTCATAAGGCTGTCGAGAACTTAAGAGCAATACTCCTTTATCTATTTGACAAGAACTGTTGATTCACAGAGGATGAAATAGAGATGAAAAAACAAGGCTCAAAAAGTAACCCGATTGCTGAGAGCCTTGATCGGACTCTCAAGCTTAGAACTGGGATAATGTTAGCGATCGCGGCTGCATTTAATATGCTTAGTAGAGCTGACATCTTTCTCAACATAGCTGTGTCAGCGCTCTTGGTAATTGGGGCGTTCGGCATTATAAGGAAGAGACTTTGGGGGCCTACGATGGGCGTTGTCTCCTCAGCTGTTGCTGTTGGATACACCGTCTACGAGATGCTCTTCTTCATATATGTGCTTCCAGGCCTAATGAACTTGGGTCCTGAGTTCGGTGTCAGAGTCGCTCAACTGGCTGCAATGTTCATCATCCCGATGGACGTAATCTGTTTAATCGCTCTCTCCGCATCCTTGAAGTTGAGAAGAGCTTTGATAGCCGATTAGGTGTAGTTGAGATCTTGAAGAATAAGTCAAGTCTGTCCAAGTCTCCAACTGTTTGGATCGCTCTCTCACTGATCATCGTATACGTAACTCTTTCCATTATCGGAGGAAGCTTCTTGAGCTTGAATCTGCGTGTTGCATACCCGCTCGTCCAGAACAATTCAGCGGTTTGGCGTGGCGCTGTTTGGATGCTCTTTACAGCGATGTTTCTACATGCTGACATAGTTCATCTAGGCGGAAACCTCATCTTCCTCCTGATCTTCGGCACATCTCTTGAAGAGCAGACATCACGTGGACGCTGGTTGACAGTTTACTTCATGAGCGGTCTGGTTGGAAATCTGTTCTTCCTACTTTTAGGCGGAGATGCTGTGGGGCTGGGAGCTTCAGGAGCTATATGGGGCCTCTTGGGCGCAGCTGGAGGACTGAGAGGCTTAGTGGGAATGATGTTCTACGCTGGCGTGAATCTCTTCGCTGGAGGTGGGTTTCTGGCGCACGCAGGAGGCTTAGTGGCTGGCCTCGGTTTGAGGTATCTTATGATCAAGAGGACCGAGAGTTAGGTGGCACGTTTCGCAGCTTCTTTTACTATCCTGTTCATTTCAGCTTCTACGTCCTTGTCCAGCGGTGGAACCTTGTGAGTTGCAATGATCTCCTTTGCCTTCTCTCTAGCTCGTTTGACGACGTCTTTGCAGCCTTTCTGCTCCCACTCCGCTCTTGGCGTTCTGTCAATAACCGATGGTTGCCAATGTTCTTCCTGCAGGTGACGTCTCGTGTGTTTGACTGCACTCAACTCGGTTAGAAAGTTCTTTTGATGCCCTACGGCTTTGATGATATCGACGGCAAGTGTGTCTGCGTCTACCCTGATTCCACCTGCTATTCGCTTGATGGCGCTACAGATATCATGGCTTATCACGAATTGTTCATAACATGCAGTTACACCCGCTTCGAGGATTCCGTATACGCCATCATGCACAACATCTGCTCCGGCAAGCGTAGCAACCAACGCGTTGAATGTGTTCTCGAAAGCAGCTTGTCCATCAGGAGCTTTCGAGTCTACTACACCAGCTGCTCCATAGTAGGGGAGACCATAGTAGCGTGCCATCTGAATGAAGGCCACATGTAGCAGACCGTTTTCAGGAGCACCATACGCAGCTGTTCCATGCTTCTGATCTAAGATAGTTGCGCATGAGCCCCACAGCATCGGCGTTCCAGGTCCGGCAAGCTGGGTCAAGACCAAGGCGCCCATGTTTTCGGCAATTCCCTGCACAAGTGTTCCGGCGATCGTCGCAGGACCGCTTGCACTGGCTAATGCTCCTGAGCTTATGTCGAAGGCGATCCGATAGTGAGCGCACTCCAGGATTAAGTCAACTATTTCCCTAGAATATTTGAGGGGGGGAACATTATTGAATCCAGTATCCAAAATAGCTGGATTCTTTCGAAACGCTTCTTCGCCTCCGGCCAACGCCATAGCCATTCTTATAGTGTCTCTCCAGCCCTGCAAGGTAAGGGCCACTGGGCTGCAGTGCTTCTCAGTGTATTTGAATTGTGCGAGAGCCATGGACTGTTCCAAAATTGATTTCGGAACATCTTGCGGAATAATATTCGGTTTGACGTAGTCGACCGTCGAGAAATAGTCGGAGAGGAGAGTGAACTCTTCAAGGTCCTTTAGAGTGGCTGCTCGTCTCTCGCCTGTTTCAAGGTCGATGGTGTGATCGGCTCCAAAAGCATTGGTGAAATGTGCTCGACCTCCTCCGATTTTGAGATTATACTTCGGGTTGCGAGCTTCAAAGATGACTTGGCTTGGAACCTTTCTCGTTGCGTCGCGAACAAGATACTCCGGCAATCTTGCAGCCATCGTCTTGCTGTCGATGTTGGCACCAGCATCTCTGAGAAGTTTAAGCGCATTCTCATGCTGAAATACTATCCCGACCCTTTCAAGCACCTCCATCGCAGCCATGTGAACGGCGTAGATGTCGTCGCGACTCAAAACTTCAAGAACCATGGCGCATCAACATTTGAATTGCCAATTCTTATTGAACTCTTGGGTAGAGAGCAGGGAGATAATAAGCCTTTGTGGCCGACTCCGGCCGAACGTTCTCTATAAATCGAAAACTCTTTGGAAGATCGCTTCAAGCTACGTAAGATTTTAATAAGAATTGGATTCAGATAGCCAAACAAGACGGAGATAGCGTGGATGCCATCATCCATTCTTGAGCAACTTAGCCAAGCAGTAATTGGAGGAGATATCGACAAGGTCAAGAAGCTTTGTCAAGAGGCTATTGAAAGGAATATTGACCCTCTCGAAGTGATCACCAATGGACTGGCCAAAGGAGTCAAGGATGTTGGTGATCGATTCGGCAAAAGCGAAGTTTTCTTAGCTGACTTAATAATGGCCGGTGAGGCGATGAAGGTGGGCACAGCTCTACTGCTGCCCAAGGTGAAGGAAGCAGGTATGCAACGTCAATCTTTCGGGAAGGTCTTGATAGGGACGGTGAAGGGTGACATACACAGCATTGGCAAAGACATTGTGGCAACCCTGATGGAAGCCGAGGGCTTTGAGGTAAACAATATTGGTGAGGACCTACCGGATGAAATCTTTGTGGACAAGGTGAAGGAGTACCAGCCGAGTATACTTGGTCTTTCCTCACTGATGACTGTGACTATGCCTGCTCAAAGGGATGTAATTGACTTGCTTGAGAAGCAAGCCCTTCGGAATCAGGTGAAGGTAATTATTGGAGGAGCTCCAACTACTCAGAAATGGGCTGAAGAAATAGGTGCTGATGGATGGGCGGGAGACGCCGTTAGTGCTACTAAGAAGGCTAGGGAATTGGTGGGAAAGTAGCGCTCCCTCGACTGTGGAATCTCAAAACCATCTATCTTGCTTTGTGCTACAAGTGATTTACTACTAGTTGACTAGCCCTTTTCAGTCTTCACAGGTCTAACAACATATTCACAATATTTGTCGCCGCGAAGAACGTGCTTGGTCAAGACAAACTCGAGTTTCGGGTTGAATGACTTGACGATCCCTTCATCCAATCCCAAGAAGACATCGCAGACTTCCGCAGGGGCCCCCGTGTTCTTGAAGTTCTTCCCATGTGGACAATTGTATATGCGCAGAACATAGTTCTCGTCGGTCAGCTTCATCACCATGTATCTTATGTTGAAGGCTTTCAGAGCCTCCTCCTCAATGCGGTGCAAGCTCTTAGCATGTCTGCCAAGTTTCAATCTTCTTTGTTCCGCCCTTCCTATGTCCATGCCAGCCTTGGTGAACGTCTGTTTGAGACGGCTTACTCCCTCCTTGCCTCTTTCTTCCTTAACTGACTTCACTGCTAAGCCTAGAACAAGCGCCATTAACTTCATGCTATAATCGAGTTTTTCTTTCGATGACATGCCAGCCATCGGTATCAACCTAAACTCGCTTCTTGTCTGGAGACGACTATTAAGCATTAGCGTAAAGGATTCTACGGAAAATGGTCGACCGTTTTCCCTATCCTTTCAGTGTATCAACTTCTCTATACCATTTCTTGGATGGCCCAACTTTCGCGCGCATTCTCCAAGAGAAGCTTTTCGGCTCATTTTCAATTCCTGTAAGGATCTGATCGATCTTTCCAGCTACATCTCTCTTGCTGTCTTCATCTAACTTATCGTATCCTTGAGCTAGGTTTTTGACTTTGTTTAGATTCGTCTTCACAGTATAGTAGAAGCCCCAATCGTTCGACATTAACCTGGCAATGTGTCCGATGTTTACTGTCTCCGTGTCCACTTGGCCTATTTGGTGTTCTAGCAACAAAACTATGGTATCTTTAACATCCTTCTCGTTCAATTTGACTATCTGCATCTTCTCCAAGAGAAGCTCCGCCAGAGGGATCGTGGGATAATCGACCTCTAGCCTCTTGGAGAAATCGATAGTGTGGCACATTGCCAGTCGATCTAGGAATACGTCGACACGTTTCGCATTTGCGTCATCGACGAAGATAAGTCTCCCCGACTGTCTGAAACTGTACGTTAAAGGTCGAGTGGCGTAGCCTAAGCTTTCAAAGAATCGTTCGATTTTGGAGCTCGCTTTTTCATATCCAATGAAGTCCATGTCAGAGATTTCTCTTCCCATAGATCTGTGAAGATCAACCAGGTTAGGGCAATGAATTCTAACAGCAATAGCGCCCATAACTCTCAAGACAACGTTTTGCTTTTTCGCCTCTTCAACCACTCTCAGGGCTTCTTTCACCAAGTCTTGTTGAGGTCCAACAGGAGTTGCCATGGCTTAAACCTCTTCGAGCCGATTAGTTAGTTCAGGATTACCAATAAATGTATAGCGCTCCGCCATGGCGGATTGATCTCAGGAACCAGGACCTAATTTTCGAATCTCGGCGAAAATAGAACCTTCGACAAATTTATTAGTGCAACAGAGGCAACAACGTTACGCGACGCTTTAGGAGATAGGTTTGTGACTAGGATCTTCTTCGCCTGTGACGCTCACGGCAGCGTTCCAGTGTTTCGCAAGATGGTCAGAGTTCACGAGACGTACAACTGCGACACCGTTATGATGTGTGGAGACCTCACAGGAAAGGCTGTGGTGCCAATTGTTGAAGAGAAGCCAGGCCTCTGGTGGTCAGCGCCTTGGGGGAAAAAGGAGACCTATAAGTCGCAAGACGCCGTAGACCAGATCAAAAAGACCTACGAGAAGCGAGGCTTCTACTGGTTCTTGACTACTCCAACTGAACTTGCGGACTTGGAAGCCAATCCCGACAAGATTAGCGAGCTCTTTGTCAAGCTGATGTTGGATCGGATGCGGGAGTGGGTACGACTCATTGAAGAGTCGATTCCCCCCGATGTAACGGTTATAGTCAGTCCTGGCAACGATGATTCCTCGGCGATCGATGATGTGATCAAGGCTAGTAGCAGGATTATCTATCCCATGGGAACTGAAGTAGACCTCGATGAAGATCACTCCATGATCAGTTGCGAGTGGGTTAACTCGACGCCATGGAAGACTCCTCGGGAGTGTCCAGATGAAGAACTGAAGTTGAAGTTACAGGTCGAGTTCGATCGAGTAGAAAACTATACGAATCTACTGTGCAATTTTCATGCGCCCCCATATGGAACGCAGATAGACCTCGCGCCGAAGGTTGATGAGAAGCTGCGAGTGAAAGTGCGTTTTGGCAGACCAGACATGGTGCCGGTGGGAAGTAGGAGTGTTCGTGAGTTATTCGAGAAGTATCAGCCACTTCTCGGTCTCCACGGTCACATTCACGAGTCCGCCGGCGTCGAGTACATTGGCCGAACGTTATCCGTGAACCCGGGATCCGCCTATATGCAAGGGATGTTGAATGCTTTTGTAATAGACTTACCGAAGAAACTCGGTGACAAGGTGGAGGTGCTGAACGTATCAGCATAGGCGATTGGGGCCATGGAAGAACATGCCTAGAGATAGTGAAAGAAAGCAACGAAACAGAAGTCCCCGAACCGCCGAACTCGATCCAACTGACATCCGTAAGGTTATCTATACGCTAGATGCGTATCGAGCTCATCTCTTCTATGATATCAGTTGGATTGACGCTAAAGTCGAGCAAAGGACCCTAGGCCGCAACTTTGCAGCCAACTGGAAGGATCTACGCAGAATGATTATCAAAATGGCCCGCGTCCCAGCCTCCCTTCCAGGCGTACCCCGTTTGGTTAGGTTGCAATCATACTTCGAGGCTCTCTGGCAGATAGCAGCACCCCTCATCTTCATCCTACTGTTTACAAGCCTTCTCGCCCCTCAGCTCCCCTTCATCAGTAGCATTGCACCGTACATCATGATCGCTGGACTGGCGGCATTATTAATCGGCCTTCTAGCCCGTTTTCTGGTCGGTAGACAGATCGGACGACGAATTGGCGACCACTTTGCAAAGAACCCAGAACTTCACAAGCTCAAGGTCCAAGAGTTACAAGAAACGGTTCAACTCCTCATTGAGGAGTTACGTCGATTTATCCGTGAAACCGGCGATCAGCCAAAGAAGCATTTAGTAGGCGTCAGTTATCTCGACTACGAGCATATCGAAGTTGCCAAGAAGCCTCGGCCTTGGAGACGTTATTATCTTGTTACTGTGACGGTGTAGTCACTCAACTAGCGCTGAAGCCCGAGCTTGACCTGAATCATATCGATAGAATTAGTCGTTTCTTGCTTAGAGATATACCGAGACCGGTCGTAGGCAGAGTGTAGACCTGAAAGCGCTTTTCTTCCGAAATCCTAGAAACTCTTTTAAACCGCTTAAGTTACATTGAACGTGATTCTATTCTATCCAAATGAGAGAATAGAATCGATAAATCAAAAAGGTAAGGAAATTTCAATGGCGAAAGACGTTTCGGGAGCTCTTTTTCTGAGACCAACTTCGGGGCTGACAAAGTACTTCGGAACGTGGACATCTCTTTTCGCTATAGTGGGTGCTAGTGTAGGCACATGGCAGTGGCTCTTCGTCGGTACCCTTCAGGACATGTACCCGGGAATCAACGCGGGGTTGACTTGGGGGATAGGGCTATCCTTCATGTTGATCTACAGTGTGATGATGACGTTGTTGTCGATGGCTATGCCACGATCTGCTGGGATCTACCAGATCTCAGCCAGAGGTTTTAATCCAGTCACGGGGATCCTCGCTGTATGGCGTGGCATAATTGCGAACCCAATCATCAAGATGAGCGAGTTCTATCTTTTCCTCGTGTTTCTCGGAGCTGCCTTTGCCCATTGGGGTGCTGTGACCAAGAACGCTACTCTGACATCATGGGGAGTGAGCTTTTCCGCCCAGAGCCCCTGGGTATTGGTGTCCGTCTCCATAGCTCTGATGGTGATATTCTCATTCATTGCCTACCTAGGTCCTCTTTTCAAGGTCGAGCCAGGTGTCCAGATGCTGGGAGGAGTGTTCTCGACAATCGGCTGGATCATGGCGATATTTGTCCTTCTGACCACGCCAGCCGCGGCAGTTCCAGGTCGCTGGGATGCGGTATGGGGAGCCGGTGCCTACGAAGAGGTTCGAACTGTGGCAGCCGCAGCCGGATACGCTGCGCCAGCTTTCAACATACAGACCACAATTCTTGCTACGGTATGGCCTATCGGTTTGGTGTGGCCATATCTCATCCTTCTATACGGTGGTGAAGTATCAGACCCTGCTAAGAACCTATTCATCACCCAAGTGGGCGGCGGCTTGATATTGACTATAATGCTGGCAACCGCGGCAGCTCTCTTCCAAGGTGTCTTTGGAACATTCTCCAGCGAGTATGCAGTAGCGGCGGCTACGGGAACCCTCACAAAGACGGGATTCTTCATGGGAGGGTTAGGAACTTTCACTGCGGCGCTTGCGGCGAATCCAGTGATCTCCGGTTGGATACTGCTTTCACCTGCTGTGATAGGCCTTACGGCGACTCCGATAAACATGGCTTGGGTAACGAGAGGGTTCTTCCAAGCCTCTCTTGATCGGATGATGCCGTCTTTCTTCGCGAAGCTGTCTCGATTCCACACCCCAACCTATTCGATACTCTACTACCTCATCTTCGGTGCACCATTCGCCTTCGCTTATGCTGCAGGGTACGGCGGATTTCTAGCTGTAATTACCTCCCTCGTAGGACTTTGGGGAATCGAAATGATCTTCCAGTCGATGGCGGCGCTTCAACTTCCATTCTTGAGGCGGCCATTATACGAGGGGAGCGTGCGAAAGCAACCGGAGATCGGCGGGGTAGCATTGGTTTCCATTCTCGGGATAATCATTTTGCCTACATCGCTCTTCGTGATGATCGGATTCTTCCAAGGCGCAGCGTTTCTGTCTCTGATCTCTATGTGCATCCAATACGGCTTCTCTGCGCTATGGTTCGTAGCCTTCAGTCAGCATCTCAGAAATAAGGGTATAGATGTCGGCGGAATCTACGAGTCACTACCGCCCGAGTGAACTCCTCACTTCCTCTTTTTTTAGAGCAAGCGCACAAAGGGTTCTATTTCTTCTTGGATATGATGATAGTGCAAAAGTCTCCTTTCTTGTTGAGGTAGGTTTCCCCTGTTTGAGGCGGAGTCTTCGCTGTTAGGTTTGGGTTGAAACCTTCTACAAACCCGTTATCGAAGAGCTCCAAGATTGGGCATAGAAAATCGAGGTAGTCGTCAGGGAAAACCTTCTCCTTGAAATTCACTAGTAATGAAGGTATCGGGCATGATCGCCAGTGAATGACGACACGGTCTTCGGTTTCTTCAACTATCTCTGGGTTGAATTGTTTCGTTGCAGTCGACCTTCCAAATAGATCTGCTATGGCTGCGAGATCGTTCCTAGCTAGGGCTTTTGCCGCGTTTCTACCAGCAACCTTCCCTGCTTCATAGTTGGCGTTCCTGATGATTTCGAGTACATCGTCGCCATATCTTTCCCGTAGCGGTTTTGCGACAAGTCCTACAATCAATCCTCTAGTAGCAATCTCTCCTGAAACGAGTTCTTTACATGTTTCAAGTGGAACTTTCTCTTCAGACAAGTCTACGACCTCAACCGCTTTGTAAAGGGATTTGCCATATATGAGTTGCTGGATGCCATGACTCTAGAAAACGATCTGAACCTTGACTGATTTCGTTCTCTCCTTATCTATCGCTGTCTCATAGGCCTCGGAGATTCTTTCCAGTGAATACCTATGTGTGATCAATGGTTTAGCCGTGACTTTTCCTTTTGCCAGTAGCTCTAGGGAGATGGCGAACTCTTTCATGTGAGTCCAATATCCGTATCCCCAAGCTCCAGACAAGGTTAGCTCCTTGGTCAGCAATCCAATCAGATCAATCGGCATCGGCTTGACGAAGATACCTGTTGTCACTATTGTGCCTCTCCTTCTAACCATATGTATTCCATTGGCGATCGTTGATGATTCTCCTCCTGCCGCCTCGATAATCTTGTCAACACCTCTGCCGCCTGTAAGTTCCATCATCTTATCGACGACATCCTCTTTTCTAGCGTCGACAACCGCCGTTGCTCCCACCATACTAGCAATATCTAGCTGAAAGCTATGCGTTCCAGCAACGAAAACCTCTCTTGCTCCAGCCAGTATAGCAGTCTGTAGCGCGAACAGCCCGATCGTTCCGGCCCCTAAAACGGCGACCGTATCTTCATTGCTCACTTCAGCTCTATTCACTGCATGCACTGCGACCGAGATGCAATCTAGAGTTGCGGCTTCCTCGAATGAAACATTTTCAGGCAGCTTGAAGCAGTTTTCAGATGGAACGGCGCAGTATTCAGCGAGCCCTCCCAGATGGTAGAATCCAATCAGCTTGAAGTTGGCGCAGAGATTATACCAACCAACCTTACACCAGTGACATCTTCCACATCCGACCTCAGGTTCAACTGCAACTCTGTCACCTTCCTTAAGGTCTGCGACCTCTGATCCAAGCTTAACTATCTCTCCGGAAAGCTCATGGCCTGGAACGTACCTTCCTTCTCCCAACTCCGACCCGATCTTGAAAGGCGTCTTCTCTTTGTACAAGTGGAGGTCGCTCCCGCAGATTCCTGAAGCACGTACCTTCAGCAAGACCCAACTTGGTTCGAGCTTCGGCAAATCTATCTTCTCGATTCTGATATCCCTTGGCCCGTAGAAGACTACAGCCTTCATTTCTTTCAAGTGCAAGCCACCATGTGAGAATGAACAGACATGTCCCATCTAGATTATAGCAAAGAGCTATTAACCTTTGACGGGACCAAGAGCCAATGTTTCCCAGCCCTCCTCCTCACCTTAATTGAATACGACGACCGGATCGATCCTATGCTTTCATCCGTAGCGTTTACTGTTGAGGAGAAAGCTTTAAGTATAATATGAATAGTTCATCATATGAGGTCTACTTCAAATGAAGCGCGGACTGAGCGAAACCTGCAGCCTCTTCTTCTCAACACTCTCAAATCCTACTCGCTTAGCCATAGTAGAGCTTCTGAGAAAGGGGCCTAGAAACGTCACAGAGATCTCCAAGGCTCTAAGGCAAGACCAGACTATGATCTCTCACAATCTTCGGCCTCTAGTAAGATGTGGTTTCGTCTTCGTCGAGAGGAGGTGGAAGGAGAGGGTTTACTCGCTCAATCGCGAGACGATGGACGCTCTCTTCAAATTGATTGCGGGTCATGCTAAGAAGTATTGCCCAAGGAAGACAAGATGCTTGGAGGAAAAATGATTGGTTAAGAGAAGTGTGGTCAAGATTGATGCGGAGCTTTGCAACGGATGCGGGAAATGCGTCGTTCCATGCGTTGAAGGAGCGATCACTATAGTGAATGGAAAGGCGAGGGTCTTGAAGGAGGAACTCTGCGACGGACTGGGATTCTGCGTCGGGATCTGTCCTACCGGCGCGCTCTCTATCGAGGAGAGGGAGACGATTGCATTCGATAAGGAATCCGCGGAGAAGAGTGCTAAAATGGAGAAGATTGCGGCTCAATGTTTCAAGTGTGGAATCACTGAGAAGGATAGCGTTCTCTTCCCAGTCAGAGTGAAGGGGAGAAGCGAATGGGTTTGCGCGAGATGCATACCGGTTTTGATCCACGGCTAGGAAGAGGAGGATTATGATAAGATGAGCGGGATAGTGACCTGCCCGGGAATAAACAAGTTTGTTAGGCCGACGCCGGAGTATCTCAAGTGCCCTAAATGTAAAGCTGATGTTGAGATATGGAGCGATGAGCAGGAAACGAAGTGCCTTGAATGCGGAACGAAGGTTTCGAGAGATGTTGCCTCATGCCTAGACTACTGTGAATACGCGAGCAAATGCAAGGCGATAATTGAACAGAAAAAAGGAGTTAAGGGTTGAAGAGTTATGTCGACTCAAGCGATTGAGAAAGAGGAGTTGAAAGAGATTCTTAAGCAGCTCAAGTCGAGAAAGGATATCGCTAGAGTCACAGACCAAGCGAAGGAGGTTCTCAGAAGAGTTGATCCGAAGACCCTCTCCTTGGCCGAGCAGGAGTTGTTGAGTGAAGGTTTCACTCAAGAGGAATTGAGGCATCTCTGCGATATTCACCTTGAGTTATTGGGTGGAGAATTGGAGAAGGGTCCAGCTGTCGAGGAGTATGCGATCCAGATCTTGAAAGCTGAGCACAAGATTGTGCTACAAAACCTAGACCGGTTGGAGCAGGCGATAAGACGGATAGATGGGGCAGAGGGATTTGAAGAAGTGAAGGATAGCCTAGAAGAATTGAAAGGAATCTCTGAACTTCTCGTTGAGACGGAGAGCCACCACAAGAGGGAAGAGGAGGCGTTATTTTCACGTCTAGAGAAGCATGGCGTAACGGGACCGCCTAGAATAATGCGGATGGAGCACGATGAGCTTAGAGTGAGAAAGAAGGCGCTTAGAGATCTAGCTCAAAAGCCTAAAGCTCTCAAGTTCGAAGAGCTAAAGGCTAGGTTGAAGGAGACAGGCGGATGCACAGTCTCCACGCTTAGAGAACATATCTTCAAGGAAGACAACATACTCTATCCAACAGCGATGAAGACGCTGAGCAAGACTGAATGGAAGGATGTCAAGCAGCAGTTCGATGAGATGGGTTACTGCTCCTTCACTCCTAGATGAATTGCTCGACTGACCATCGGTTTCAATTGACGAGAAGGTTCTCTTCAACGCTCTCTAAACAAAGTCATGGGTGCAAGCTATCATCCGGAAGAAAGTGACATCCTTGAAAGTTGAAGGTCGAGCTGAGTGGTTGCATGAATAGTTCCAGTGTAAAAAATGTCTCAGTTGAAGTTCACTTTGATCGCGTGGCCCGTTTTTACGACACTCTCAACTTTCTCGTTGAGCAGTTCGCATCAAGATACCGCAAGGAAATACTGCGGCAAGCTAAAGGCAATATTCTAGAAGTAGGTGTGGGAACTGGAAGCAGTTTAAAAGACTATCCGCCCAACGAGCAGATCATAGCTGTTGATATAAGTCAAGAGATGTTGCGCCGAGCTAAGGAGAAACTCGAGAATTACGGTGGCAAGATAGAATTATGTCGAGGAGATTTGCGAAACCTTTCCTTTAGAGACGAGATCTTTGACACCGTTTTTACTTCGTGGGTCTTCTGCTCCGTCACGGATCCAGTTAAAGGATTAGTCGAAGTGCGCAGAGTGCTCAAGAAAGAAGGCCAATTGCTCATGCTAGAGCATGTTAAGAGCGAGAATAAGGCGCTGGGCTATCTGATGGATAAATTAAACACCTTGGCGGCTAGACTTGGAGTGGGAAACATAAACAGAGACACGGTCCAAACCCTTCGAAAAGTGGGTTTCAAAATAAAACAAGAGAGAAACCTTGCATACGACATAGTGAAAGCCATAGTTGCAGCAAAAAAGGAGTTGAACAAGGTATGTTGGCGCAGTTCATACTAACCTTGAGAGAAGGTTTAGAGGCTGCACTCATAATCGCTATAGTCGCTGCCTACCTCAGAAAGATTGGAAAGAATGACTTACACAAATATCTTTGGTTGGGTAGCGGCCTCGCCGTCATAGCTAGCGCCATTCTTTCAGTAATCTTTTGGAATTTGTATGGTTTCGCAGAAAGTTTCGCTGGCCTATGGTTTGAAGCCTTCGCCATGTTCACAGCCACGGCGGTGTTGACTTACATGATTTTCTGGATGGCAGAGAACGCCCGCAAGATCAAGGGTGAGTTGCAGGAGAGGGTTGATGTTGCAATCTCGTCTGGACAACTTCTGGGAATATCCGCTGTAGCTTTTACGTCGGTTCTAAGAGAGGGCGTGGAGACCATTCTATTTCTTTCAGCTGCTGCCGCTATTTCCTTCACAGAAACCGTTGTAGGTGCAGCTCTGGGACTGTTTGCTGCTGTGGTTGTGGCTGTCTTCCTAGTGCGTGGAACGGTAAAGCTGGATTGGAGAAAATTTTTCCTATACACGAGTGTGTTACTGCTTCTGTTTGCTTCGGGCGTCACTATGCATGGAACGCAAGCGTTGCAAGAACTCGGCGTCTTGCCACCCATTATTGAACACGTTTACGACGTGAGTGCAGTGCTGTCTGAAGAAAGCTTGGTGGGTTCAGTGCTCCACGTGTTCATTGGCTATCACGACGCGCCGTCTCTGCTCGTACTTCTCGTGCAAATAGCATACCTCATACTTTTCGGAACTTACGTCAGAAGAGTGTACAGACCTAAAGAAACCTCGATCGCGAACTAAATAAAAAAGAGATGGGGTTTGCGCGTGCGTTTCGATCAGTTTAGTTTGTATCTGTACGTTAGGAACTCCAGCCTCCAGTAGACTCCGCAAGGGTCTCTGAAAACGCCGTTCATTTCCGTGAAACATCCTTCCTGTGTTGGCCTCTTGTCCAATGTGTAGAGAATGAAGTAAGCTCTATGACTAGCGCTGTCGACAGCCCATCCTTGATAGTACCCTTCATTGCTGTTCTTGTTGTATACACCTCTCCACCATTCGCGTAAGACCATGTATTCGTGGCCATCGACCACTATCTTCCCCCATGTCACTTTGAAGAGGACCCAGTCTCGATGGACCTCTGTGATTTGGCATCTGAGTTCAACTGAGGCCGGTACTGTTACGACTTTGCCATCTATGAAAGCTTTCGCCTTGCCATCGATCGTCGTGACGATGTATACATCACCGACCCTAGCGTTGGCGGTCAATGGATCTGCGAAGAACTAGTTGACCTTGGAGGTAAGTCGATTGCGAAGCTTTGTTAATGAATAATGTTCAGGAACAAGGTTCCGCAAAAGAAGACTTAAATCGAGCTATCAGTCTTTAGAGTTCTCCGGCAACTTTTCGGAAGCCACGCATGAAAATGGAGAGGAGAAAATGGTTCTAGGCTGTGTTCTACTCTGCTGTGAATCTGGGAAGATTAAGAGCGTTGTACAAGAGATCAAGAAAGCTAAAGGAGTAAAGAGAGTGTTCAGTGTTCACGGTCGATGGGATGTGGTTGCAGAGGTTGAGGCTATGGATATCAAGGCGCTTGGAGAAATGGTCATGAAGCTTCATGGAGTTTCAGGAGTCAAAGCTACAGAGACTCTCATGGGTTTCTAGGGGGATCTTGAAGATGCAAGCTTGTGTCCTGATTAGAGTTATTCCTCCGAAGGGTCCCAGCGTCTTGGACGCGGTAAAGAAGATCCCTGAGGTCAAGAGCGCCTATTTCGTCTTCGGAAGATATGACATCATCGCATTCGTTGAAGCACCATCATACGATGCCGTCAGCGCATTGTCGAACAAGCTACACGCGATTGCAGGAACAAAAAGTACCGAGACTTTGATCGAAGGCTAAGGGTGCAGTGCTGAAACCTTAGAACCCCCCAATTCTTTAACCAATTTGGCACACCGTCGAAATGTGATGATCATAGAATCTACGTGAGCGTCGCAGTGTGGCATGCATCCGATCTGGAACTAGATTTTGCGATATTTGAATCGAGCTGGCGGCTCATTGCTACTTTTTCATTTCCAAATTGTTTAACTGCTCGAGGGCTAAGGCCAAGGCGTGTGTACCGAGTTTACCTTTTCCCTGTGCTATAAGGGCTACGTAGAGTTGGTGAGCTAGGGCCAAGCCGGGTAGTGCAAGGCTCATTCTTCGAGCTTCCTCCAAGGCGATTCCCATGTCTTTTACGAAATGTTCCACAAGGAATCCTGGGTCGAAATTTCTTTTGACAATTCGAGGTCCAAGGTTGTTAATGGACCAGCATCCTGCGGCTCCGGCACCGATAGCTGAGATAACTTCATCGAGATCCAGTCCAGCCTTATACCCGTAAAGAAGGGTCTCGACCACTCCAATCATTGTTGTGGCGACCAGTATCTGGTTACACATCTTGGTATGTTGACCAGCGCCAGCTGGACCCATATAGGTAATATTTCTTCCAATCAGCTTGAATAGGGGATGAACATATTCAACCACCTCTTTATCTCCCCCGATCATAATCGAAAGTTTGGCTTCACGGGCGCCGATGTCTCCTCCTGAGACGGGAGCGTCCACCGCATAGACACCTTTCTCTTTGGCATTGCTGTAGATTTCTTGTGCAAGAGACGGCTGGCTTGTAGTCATATCGACTACTATAGAATTCCTTTTGGCTCCTGCAAGGATTCCACGCTCCCCGAAGTAGACGTCATGAACATCTTTCGGGTAGCCTACGATAGTGAAGGTTATGTCTGATTCTTTGGCAACTTCTCTAGGCGATTGAGCCCACGTAGCGCCATTCGCGAGAAGCTCCTCAGCTTTCGACCTTGTTCTGTTGTAAACTGAGATCTTGTAACCCGCATCTTGGATATGCTTGCACATCGATTTTCCCATAACGCCTGTTCCAATCCAGCCTACGCGGATTGAATCAGGAGAAATCTCTGGAAAACTGGTCATAGTAGACTCTCCAAGCATTTGCCGGTTTAGCCTGCTTTAAACTTATTAGTTTTCTGTTTGGCGAGGGTTGTCTTTTTGGGGCGCTCTAAAATCTTAAGAGTGGCACGTTCCAACAGCAATAGCTCAAGTGATGGAGAGAGTTCATGACATGACATTCAAGCCCAAGGGAATAATCGCCGCCATGGTAACGCCCTTCAACGAGAGAGGGGAGCTCAACGAGGACGCTGTCAGAGATATTATCCGCCATCTGTTGAATGGTGGAGTCCACGGGATATTCGTCTCCGGAAGCCAAGGAGAATTCTGGGCGCTCGAAGAGGCTGAGAAGAAGAAGCTGTTTGAGATCTCTGTGGATGAGGTCGACGGTAAGACGGCTGTGTATGCCGGAACCGGCGCTGAATCAACTAGAGAGGCTCTAAGGTTGACTAGGGTTGCGAAGGACGCGGGCGTAGATGCGGCTTCGATCATAACCCCATACTACATCAAGCCCAACGACAAGGAGTTGATCAACCACTACAGCACAATAGCTGGAAAAGTAGACTTGCCTATCCTCGTCTACAACAACCCTGATCGAACCAGTGGAGTCTGCATCGATCCAGAGGTTCTTCTGAAGCTTGCGGAGGAACATAGCAATATCGTGGGCATTAAAGACAGCAGCGGAGATCTCACTCTAACATCGGAGTATATTAGGAAATGCGGTCACAAGATCTCCGTACTTGCGGGAAGAGACACGCTGATATGCGCGACGCTTTCCTATGGAGGGCAAGGCTCGATCGCGGCAACCGCAAATGTGGTTCCAGCGCTTGCCGTTGAAATATACGAGTCTTTCATCAAGGGGGATTACGAGAAGGCTATGGAGGCGCAGTACAGACTTGCCCCCCTTAGAATAGCGTTCGAGCTAGGCTCGTTCCCTGTGGTGATCAAGGAAGCTTTGAACATGTTAGGTATCAAAGCGGGACCCTGCCGTAAGCCGGTGCTTCCGATGGATGCTGAAAGCAGAGAGAACTTGAGGAGAATCCTGCTGGACCTCCGACTCAAGTTGGAATGAGGAAGGGAATAGGGGAGAACATTATGTTAAACAACCTGGCGAAATCGATGGTCGAGTTAGGAATAGAAGAGATTGGCAACCTGGTCCAGTTTCTATTAAAGTGGCGGATGAAGCGATGAAGAGGTTGACGCTTGCTCAACAGGGGAAGCTCAATTACGCTCTCAGCCCATTCAATGAGCCGACTCTCTCGGTAGAGCCTGGAGAAACCGTCGTTATTGAGACTCAGGACGCTTTTTCAGGTCAGGTGAGGAGGGAGGGAGACCGCAGGGACCTCGTTGCCATGCCTTTTGGAAACCCTCAGTCAGGCCCGATCTATGTGAAAGGTGCAGAGAAAGGTGATGCGCTCACAGTCGAGATAAAAGAGGTAAAGCCGCTTATTGGGCAAGGCGCGACGCGAATCCCATCTTACTGGTGGTTCCTAGGAGATCCCGGAAGCGCATCGCTCGACAATTTCCTGAAGCCCCAGCTGCCCCATGGAACCAAAATAATACCCATCCGGGACGAGAAAGTATACTTCGACAAATTCATCCTACCCTACGAGCCCATGATAGGAACCCTCGGAACCGCGCCGGAGATAGAGGCGATAAGTAGCGAGTTGCCGGGAAATCATGGAGGGAATATGGATATCCCAGACTTCTGTGTGGGGAACAAAGCCTACTTCTCGGTCAACGTGTCAGGCGCCCTCCTCCATGTCGGCGACGCTCACGCTGTTCAGGGTGATGCTGAGATATGCGGCGCAGCTGTTGAGATGCCTGCAGAGATAACCTTGACGATCGACTTGGTCAAAGGGAAGAAGGTAAGGTGGCCTAGGATAGAGTCGCCTGAACACCTCATCTCAGTCGCTTGCTCAGGGACTGGAAGGCCCCTTGAGGAGGCTATTAGGATATCTTTCGTCGAACTCGTCCTCTGGCTTGAAGAGCTCGGAGTGGACCGGTGGGACGCCTACCAGATCTGCACCCAGACGGCTCGAGTTAGACTCGGCAACCTTTGGGCTGTAGCGGCAAAATTCCCGAAGAAATACCTTCGCCATCAAGGCTTTTGAACTTTATCGGTAGTCGAGCTGTCGGGTTTTGGCTTCGGCTGAAGCATAAGCCATTCCTTGAGAGCTTTAATGTTCTCTTCATGCTTAGTTCTTCTAAGCTCGTCTACTCTCAGCCCTTTCTTTCTAGCTTCTGAGACGGCCAATCCGCACTCTCCCAATTCGCCGAGTGAGAAGCCTCTCCCTCTCCGAAACCCAACTACACCACGGATTCTTCTAGCGACAAGAGCCTCATCCAACGGGATACTCTCCTTCTCCTGATGCGTATGCGTTGTCCATCTTGGTAGTTAAAATATCTCTTTGATCGCGTCCCTGTACGTTTCTAAATCTGAATTGCTGAAAAGGACGAATCTGACCTCTTCTAGGCTATCTCTCTCCTCAAGAAAACTCTTGACCGTCTTAAGTGCGATTCGACTTGCTTTCTCTATAGGGTACCCGTACGCCCCTGTACTTATGGACGGGAAGGCTACCGTCTTCAGCCCTTTACTTACAGCCAACTCTAAGGAGTACCAGTAGGCATCTGAGAGAAGCCTAGGCTCATCGCGGTTCCCTCCACGCCAGATAGGCCCTACAGTGTGAATAACATATTGAGCCTTCAATTTGCCGCCTGATGTGATAACTGCCTTTCCAGTTGGGAGGCCTTCTGGCCACTCGGTATTCCGAATCTTCTTGCACTCCTCAAGGATCTTCGGTCCACCCTTCCGATGGATTGCTCCGTCTACTCCGCCGCCCCCCATGAGGCTAGGGTTTGCAGCATTAACTATGGCCTCCGTCTCCTGATCTGTTATATCTCCTTGAACCAGTTTGATCTTAGACCTGCCAATACTGATCTCTATTTTCCACAACCTCTACACTTCCGCTTGCGAGAACGATTCAGCGTCACAATCTTGCAGAGATAAATTCGCGCTTAATATGTCTACTGGCATCAAATATTCTGCATGTCGCTTATGAGAGACTAGTTTTCTCCATCATTCCTACTGTCGCCTGTCAAAGATTGTGTTGGTAACCTAGCTCAATATGGCACCTGGCGAATTTGCAAATAAGAGGGATTGGAACCGACGGTGACATTGCCTCATGGAAGAGTTGTGATCAAAACTGTGGCTTGAGAAAGTCTGGACATGAAAAGTTAAGTGCTTTGAATCCGAAATCTTTTGCATGGAAAAGTTGTATGTACAAGAACCGATTTCCGGAGGCATATTCCTTTCTTACAAATGTACTAGTGAATGCAAGCATTGCATGTATGCTTGTTCTCCTCGCTGGAAAGATGATTGGATTTCTGAAAAAGACGTGGAAAAAATCCTCACTCAACTGTCGGGTAGAATTCAGGGAAGCCCTCTTGGAACTGATAAGATTGCTGTAAACTACGGGGTTCATTTTACAGGTGGGGAACCTTTTCTTAATTTTGATCTTCTGCTCAAGGTTGTAGGAATAGCGCATGAGCTGAAGATTCCATCCACATTTGTTGAAACCAATTCCTTTTGGTGTACCAATGATGAGGTGACGAGAGAAAGACTCTTGCGGTTGAAAAATGCAGGATTGCATGGCATACTTATTAGTGTAAACCCGTTCATACTTGAACAATTGCCTTTCGAACGAACAGAAAGGGCTACTAGAATAGGCAGAGAAATTTTTCGTGAAAATGCAATACTCTACCAGGAATTCTTCTACAGTCAATTCAAGAAACTTGACGTAAAGGACACTTTGTCTTTCAATGGATATCTACAGAAAATAGAGCTTGGCGACTTGTATGAAAATGTAGAGCTGCTTCCTATTGGTAGAGCGACCTATACGCTTAGCCACCTATATCGAAAGTACCCAGCGAAGCAGTTCCTCAGCGAATCATGCAGAGAAGAGTTGACAAGAGGTTGGCATGTTCACGTCGATAACTATTGCAACTATATGACAGGCTACTGTGCAGGCATTTCCTTGGGAGACGGAAGAGAAATCGATTCAATATGTCAAGGAATAGATTTGGATAGGCGGCCGATTCTTGAGGCCTTATTGACTGGCTTGAAAAGACTTTTCGAATTTGGCGTTAAAGAATTTGATTACAAGGAGCACGCGCAAGGATACATTTCAAAATGCCATCTATGCGTAGATATAAGAAGGCGCATCGCGCAAAAAACAGATGAGTTCGAAGAACTTAGACCGAGAGAGTTCTATTATCACTTAGAGTGACCTACCTTTCCTGAAGTCCTATCGGCGCATGTGAAAGACCGAGAATTAAGGTTACGTAAAACGATCCTTTAGAAAACAGCCGTCTCTACTAGGCTTTGATCGAAGCCAGTTGCTAGACATGCGCGATGTGGATGTTCGCAGTGAACTCTTACAAGGCATGTCTTGCATCTCTTCTTTCGGCAGAAGTCTCTTCCCAGCCTGACTAAGGCGGCTTCAAGATCGATGAAACTGCCTTTCTTGATTCCGCTTTGTCTCCAAACATCTTTCAACTGTTTGAGTATGAGTAACCTCTCCTTCTCATCCTTTCCAGCGAGCTTAGTGAATCCGAGGTTCCTTGAAGCTTGTATAACAAGTTCTTGAGGCATTGGATCTGCTTTCTCCCATATGCCTCTCAACTCTCGTAGGAATATGCTGACGGTTACAGGTCCTATGCCTTTACCTAGGCTCATCAGCATCTCTTCTAAGCGTCGGGAGTCTGAAGCTGCTTTGTGAAGGTTGTTCAAGTCTCCCTTGTATCTCTTCTCAAGCGCTCCCATTACTTCGAGAAGTTTGGTCGCTGTCTTGAAGTCGTAGCGAACGTAGCCACCTTCATCGAGTACTTCGACGAGCCCGTCCCATCCCATCTTCAGGATCTTGCTCGGTGTTAGAAGATTCCTCGCTTCGAACTCTCGATAAGTATTGACTACTATTTTCTCTGTTATTCTCGCTCCAAAGAGGATTGAGGCTAAGAACCATTTGAAGATCTCAGAAGACTTTTTGGTCTCCAGATCTATTCCAAGTTTCTTCGAGAACCTTTCTCCTAGTTCTCGGATTAGCGTTAGAGTCGGCTCGTTAGCTCGCATCTCTCCCACTTGCCGCCGGCCTAAGATCCTACGTGAACCCTATCTCTTGAAGGAGTTTGGTCGCTGTCTTCGTAATCCTATACTGGGAAAGTTCTCCAGCCTTTATCCACCTCGCTTTCGAAGCGTCTTGAAGTTCTCCTCCCACTGGATGGACTAGGAAGTCGATCAAGACGTAGTGGAACTTGAGTCTCCTCGATCTGTCGTAGACTATGTTGTCAATCACATCGATCAGCTTGTCTATCTCGACTTCTAGTCCAGTTTCCTCTCTAACCTCACGTTTCACCGCGTCTTTAACGGGCTCGCCCAGTTCGACCAGCCCGCCAGGAATCGACCAGAATCCTTTCCTAGGTTCATGTGTACGCTTCACCAAGATGATCGAGTTGTCTTTCTTGACTACTGCGCCGACAGCGACCATCGGTAGCTTAGGATATTCTCGTTTCATTTATGGTCCCCATTGTGAGATTCTGAAGCCTCTTGATAGTACTATTGGGTTCATGCCCATTTTAGTTGGATACCCGCTGCTTCTAGGCGTGCTATTGTTGTCTGATAGGGGTCGGCTACCTCTTCTTCGAGATTTCTTACTAAGCGAACATCTATATCGCGAAGTTTCTGCATGAGGCGCTTCCTCTCATCTAAAGGCATCAGTCTAGGATCCGTCATCGCTGCCACGTGGAAGCTTACGCCGTAGTCTTGAAGGTTCTTGATGGCGTTGTAGGGAAGTTCGAATGCTGATTCTATGGCTCCCGTTCTCTTCCTCAATCCTTCAGGTGTTCCAGCTTTCAGTGAGACTCTTATATGCGGCTTCTTGAATCTCGAAATCTTCTCTACGTAATCTCTGTCGAAGCCGAATAGCATCCCATTCGTCTCTAGGATGAAGAGTGAGAACTTCGAGTTCTCAACGAGTTCTAGCAGAGATAGTAAATGATCCTTACCGATCGTCGGTTCTGAACCCGAGATACGAAGCTTCTCTACACCGCTTCTTTGAGCAGCAGATTCAAGTTTCCTGTACGCTTCCTCGGGCGAGTAGAAGCTTCCATACTTCTCAGGATAATCTCGAGACCAATCTGACCAACAGAAGACGCATCTCAGCGAGCAGCCCACAGCGTACCCTGTAGCGATCCCTTTATAGACGCCTGTCGCATAGAAGTCTGTATACTTTCTTTCGCTTCCCCTACAGACGATCTTCTCAGTCTCCTCTGCGAGTTCGATAGGATCAAAAGGCGCGGCCTGTGCAGTTATGAATCTCGGATATTTGGGTCGGCTCGTATCCGGAAGCACGGCGTTCTCAACCTAAGATTGTTCTCTTGATCTAGTTCCAACGCTACTAAGTTTTTATTCTCAGCTTCTAGAAGATAAAATGAGCGCCAAGATTATTGCGTAGCAGGATGTCAGCTTTGAGGCGTCTTTTCGAAAGATACGTCGTATCGATTCTGCTCTGCATTATGCTGTGGTCTGTTGCAAGTGTATCTAACGTTGCTGCTTGGGGCAATGGAGGCTTCAGCAGTGATCCTTCAAGTCCCGACTATGGAACTCATGATTGGATTGCTCACCACGCTTTGGATTGGATGCCGAGAGAGGAGAAGCAGTACATACTCGACAACCTGAACCTGTATCTATATGGAACTGAGTTGCCTGACAATAGTCAAGTAAAGTACGGAATAGGGGATACAGGCAAACACCATGTCTACTATGATGCAAATCAAGTTATGATCGATGATTCTTCAGCCGTCAGAGCGTCCGCATCGTATAGCGAAGCGCTAGGATCTTTGAAAGCCGGAGGCTTAGCAGATGCAGCCAAGTATGCTGGAGTAATGAGCCACTACATAGTTGATTTAGCATCTTTCGGCCACGTCATGGGTGCTGGAACTCCTTGGGGTGCTGAATATCACCATAGCGACTATGAAGAGTATGCGAGTAAACGAACATCGAATTATGAGTCTCAGTTCAATTCATACTTGATCTTCGATGGAGAACTTCAAACAATCTCAGCATACGATGCAGCTAAGAACCTTGCTTATGATACTACATTCGATTTTGACGGCGACTTGACATGCGTCTGGATGGACCGGAACTATAACTGGGACAATCAGACTTTCAAGAATAGATGTGGCGAATCGCTGAACCTTGCTGTGAACTGTCTGGCGGATGTATTGCATACGTTATACGTTCACGCTTTTACTGAAGAATTGACGTTTACAGCAAAGATCAAAACTGTTGACCTTCCAGCAGAAGTTGAACTGGAAAAACCCTTCACAGTTGTCATCTCAATCCAGTATGTCTTCAGTCTTCCTACCTCTGTTCGGGTGGGAATCTGGGACTACACTGCGTCTGTTTATATCGCGTCGAGGGAGGAGACTCTCTCGGGAAATGGCTTGAAGATCTATATTATGAATGTGAGCGCGCCTTCCGCACGGATGACTTGGCATCTACGCGCAGATGTCCACTATTTGAAGGAAGGTGTTTGGCAGCATGATGCATTGGGCTGGTACCAAGAGATGAACACATCTGTGATACCAGAGTTCACCCTCAACGTTACGACAGCTTTGGCCTTCGTGTTGACGACTGTCGCAGTAATAACTTCCCGAAGAATACGAGTTAGAGCATGCCGCTCTGCTTCTACTACTCCTTCCGCTTGAACAGTAGCCAGCCTCTATCTGTATTCACCATCATGTATCTGCCTTTCATACGCTGGCCCTTCAACTGGAACTCGATCTTCTTCTCGGGTTTCAACTCGATCAACTCGTACTCCCCTTTATCCCAAATCTCAACCGTTCCTGCACCGTAGCCCTCAGCTATCTCGCCCTCAAAGGATGCGTAAGAAATCTCGTGGTCGACTTGAGGGATACCGAGTCTGCGCACTCCAGAGTCTATTGGAGGTTCTTTCCGAAAAGCCCATGATTTCAGAACCCCATCCACTTCAAGCCTGAAGTCGTAGTGTAAGCCTGCTCGACGGGCCTTATGGGCTTGTACAACGAAAACTGCCATACTGCCTGTCAGCTCTCTTAAGGTTGGATGCTCCAAGCTTTGTAGGCTTCGAAGATTCTTCGCAATTCTTTCACTGGATCTTCATGGTAGTCAACTCTCAAGTCGATGAAGGGTCTAATCCCTCTGTACTCAGGACGCTTCATCACAAGGAGGGCTGCGGATCGTTTGCCTCTCTTATCGCCTCCAGCCTCCTGCCCAGCTTCAAGAGCTCTCAGCAATCTCTCCTCAAGCTCTGCTCCACTGGTTTCGAACGCTTCAGCCATCGCTTGAATAACTTGCGCGCCGACAAGCATATTCCCTGCGACGACATAGTTCTCGCGTATCAAATGTCCTTTCCAGTCCACATTCGCTTTCCCTGTGAAGGCTGCAGTTCTACCGTGAGCGTCGATCATTATCACTTGCCTTGATTCTCTTTCAGGATCTTCTCTCAGCATTCTCTCCAATGCTTCTCGCGGTGAGAGCCCTGACCGCAAGAGTTCTAGCCCCCGCGTCCCGTAGATTATGTTGGTCAACGCTTGAGTTGCAATCGCCCCGACGCCTGCTTCTGCGTAAGGAACCACGCTCCCCACGGCTGGAATTGCGGTCGCTGCGCATACACCTACTGCATTCGTTTTGGAGCATCTTGCAACCAAAGAGAAAGTTGCGTTCAGTTGCTGAATCAAGCCTCTCATCATACTGTATGAGAGAATTGCTTTTAAGAACACGCCAGCACTTGTCATTTAGAAGCTCGGGGCCGGTGGTCCAGTCTGGCCAAGACGTCCGCCTCACACGCGGAAGGTCGAGGGTTCGAGTCCCTCCCGGCCCACCAATTCCTTTGAGAAAGGAAGGTTCAATACATAAGAAGTACGGTTCAGAATCAGATGCGCTGATGATATTTATCTGATTCCACCGATCTCAACGCTCTAGATGAACTCCGTATGAAGCATCTGTGAGGGTGGCGTCGTGACTTGCTCCCGTCCATGAATGGGTGTGAGCTTCTGGGCTCGCAAGCTGCTATTTCTCTTGCCTGTTCATCCCCAGCATAGGCGGAGTCAACTGCCGCCCATCGGGTCAAGGGTGTTGCCAAGAAACATGACTCGATGTTGATGGCTGCGTTCAAATCAGCGTTGTACCAAAGTTCACAATTCCAGCAATGGAGAAGACTTTGCCCAACTCGCTCCGTATTCCTTGAACCGCATCGGTGACACGTCATGCTTGACCATTGCTCTTTAAGAGCCTCTGTTTGGATTCCTCGTTCAGTACACTCCTCTTGGGTGTAGCGGATTATCCGACCATAGCTCCAACGGGCTAATAGTCTTCGTAGAAACGCTTTGTTATTTCCTTTGTAGCTCTCGTATTTGATGCGCTTCGGATAGCCAATTGCAACGAAGCAGCCACTCGACGTGTCTGCAACTGCCTTCGCTAGGATGCGATCAAAATATTCCGCCGTATGCGCGCGTTTACGTCTTATGCGCTTTAGCGGCTCCCATTTTCTTACTTGCTGGAGCACTGCTATACGCCGATTCAAACGGTTTAGGCTATCCCGCTTCAACCCATCACGGATTATCCAGAAGTCCCTTGACCTTGGAGGCTGCTTCGGTCTTAACGTCACGGACGCTATAGACCGTTTCACTCCGAGGTCGATTCCGCGGACCGCATGGACGGGTTGATTCGGAACCTCATACTCTACCTTGACGTGAACGAAATATCTTCCGTCGCGCTTCACGATCTGGAAACTCTTCAATTTGCCTTTCGAGAGCAGGTCAAGATGATATTTTGCGGGGTTTAATGGAACCGTGAGTTTGACGCCTTTTCGAAGTGTGGATACTCTCGCTACATATGGGCATAGTCTAATCCCCGACTTCTCAACAGTCCCAATTCGGTAATCAAACCAGACGGAAACCTTGCGGCCGATTCCCTTCGAGTACGGTTTCCGTGGCTGGCGCTCGAGAAGCTTCTCAAGCCATTTGCCTTTAACTCTCCTCAGTTTTCGTTCCCATTCTCCATATTCCCTCCGATAGCCCTTCCACATCCAATTGGCGCTATCGAAACAACACTGAACCATTGCGGACGGTAATCCGCTTTCTGCCTTTACTTGTTCGTAGAACCTCGCTCTATCGGCATAGGTGCCTTTCAACTTATGATCTTCGAAGATTTTTGACCAGAGCCATACGCCGTACCTAGTCCTAGCAGTTAGCTTGTCGAGGATTGAGAGCTTCCGCTTTGTCAAAGCGTAGTGAATTGGAATTTTGACAGTCTTGACGACCTGCAATCCAAACATCATCTTGATGGATGCCGCTTTAAACACGGAGAGATAGCAGAAACTATTTCGCGTAATCGGTCTGCCTGAGGCCAGACGCCCAATTCATTCCACCTTTAAACGTCGCGGAGGTTCTTGCGCGATTCCTTGCTAAATCCTGAATGTGGGCCATTCTCCATGAACTAGAAAGATACGACTCAATCGAAAAAAGAGGAAAATACTGGCCCAAAGACAGAGTTGTTAAAGACTATTCTATGGCAGCTCAAGTATAGAGGCGTCTATATATAGAAAATTCTATACATAGTCCAACCGCAGGCACTATGCAAGCCAATCAATACGAGTAGCCCTCCGTATAGACTCGACACTGTCATGAAGTGAAGCAGACTAGCGCGTGATATCATGAAAACAAAATTTGTTTACGCATCTAAATGCATACAAGAAGAATACTCCAAGCGAACACTCTCCAGTCTCTTTGACGAGTTCGGAGGCATCAACACCTTACTTCATGATGGTCGCAGAGTCTTGGTTAAACCAAATGTCAATTTCCCAACAAGAGAAAGCGGTGTCAACACAAATCCGGCTATAATCGAAAGCTTGATTCAACTACTGATGGATTCAGGAGTAGACGAGGTCGCGATCGGTGAAGGTTCTGGAATAGAGTCGGACACCTCAAGGATCTTCCAAATCACAGGATACCACGAAATAGCTGAGAAGACTGGCGCGAGACTGATCGATTTCGATTCTTCAGAGAAGATGAAGCTTGAAGTGCCGAACGGTCTAGCTTTGAAAGATCTGGAGATCCCTAAGCCTCTCTTGGACTACGATGTTCTGGTCAACGTTCCTGTAGCGAAGACAAGCATCTGCTCTACCGTGACTCTCTGTCTCAAGAACTTGATGGGGATACTATCCAAGCGATACAAAGTCAAAGCTCACCTCTCAGGGCTGAGCCAAGCCATAGTTGATATCCATAAGGCTGTGAAGCCTCAATTGAACATTCTGGATGCTACTGTAGGAATGGAAGGATTCGGCCCCATCAGCGGAACACCTAAGAGAACCAACTGGATACTGACGAGCAGATTTGCTGTCGAACTCGACTCCATTGCAGCCAAACTTATGGGTATAGAGCCAAGCGACATAGAGCACCTTAAACTCGCAAGTGAACAAGGATTAGGTACGATAGAGGCTAGTGAGATCGGTTTGACTGGAATAGATCTTAAGAAAGACTCTGTCAGATTTACTGTTCCCAGCTCAACTCCAAGAGTTCCTGAAGGAGTCAGTCTCAGTCTAGGAGAGGCTTGTAGAAACTGCATAGGTCCCTACAACGTAGCCATCTTCCGTATAGATAAGAATGGAAAATCGCCAGATCTAAAAGGGTTAGAGATACTCATAGGGAAAAGTGCGAAACCTTCGGGGAGAAGAACTCGAACTCTCGCGATAGGTAACTGTTGTAAGCCGATTCAAGACAAAGTGGACTTTTATGTTCCAGGGTGCCCTCCACCTGGAATACTGATAGGCGACTCAATCAAGGTTCTCTGCGGCATCGAGAAGAAACCCACAAGATACATGAGAAGATGGTATGAGCTGATGAAGCAAATTGCCTCATGACAAAGAGAATTCCATATGATCCTTACGCGACTGGAGGAGAAGGGTTACTCTACGATATCCCCACAGCGGACACAATACCTAGCCCAATCAACCTCGTAAAAGCCTTCGGACTCGGTGATCACAAGCGTATTCCTCAACTTGTGGCCGATCCCACTGCAAACTCTCTCCAGCAAACTCATCTTCGAACACCTGTAACGAAGACTAATCTTCCAGCTTAAAAGCGATAGGTAGAAAATCGATATAGTTGACGGTAACTTCCTCGCCACGCTATAGTACCTTTCTAGAGCGTTATTGAGGGCGGATCGGTTGCAGACTATCCTAGTCCGGTGAGAGCGACTTCAAGAATCCACGTTGCGAGGGCGCCAAGTACAACGGAAAGAATCACACCTAGATTGAATCTCTGATGAGCTTCGGGAAGGAGCTCCCCTGCTCCTATGAAAATGAATTCTCCTGCGACGAAAGCGACAATTAACTGATAGTACGCACTTGAGACGAGGAAGGAGAAGAATGCGCCAAGTGGATAGAGGACTGCGCCAATCGAGAGGACGGTGAAAATCTTGTTCAATCTGTAGCCTGAGTTCTTCATGACGATAGTGGTTGTTGCTCCTTGAGGAATCTCGTGAGCGATTACAGCTACCGCGACGATGAGACCGAGTATAGGGTCGGTCAGGTAGCTGGCGGCGATCGCGATGCCGTCGACGAAGTTGTCTCCACTTATTCCGATTAGAGAGACCCAAGTCATTCCTCGTCCCTCGCATTCGCTTCCACCGCAGGTATGAATCATAACGACCCTCTCCAAAAGATAGAATAGAAAGAAGCCCAACACTGCGGGGAGGTAGTTGTCTTCAATCTTGGCCTCTGGGAACATCTCAACCAACGCGGCTGTTACTACGACGCCTGACGCGAATCCAACCATGTACCGGTTTATTCTTACTCCGATTCTTGGGTGGAGCGGGAGCAGCCCGCTCAGAATGGTTGCAACGCCTGCTAGCCCGGCGTAGAAGAGTTGGAGCATAATGGCAAGCGTAGTTTCACGTGACATATAAAACTAGTAGGTGCACGGTTACGGTCTTGGACACATGCCTTTGGAAGCTGCAATTATTGTTCAATTATCCAACCGCAGAGTGTAAGCAAGATTTGTGAGCTATATGATTACGCCAAACCCTCTTTCTTCTCTGAGCTAGGATTTGATATATCTATTTAACTCTGCTGAGGTGGCTGAGGGTATAGGCAGATCCTTCATAGTATGCAAACCTGGCGGAGCGTTCATGACTTTTGGGATAGAGTTTATGATCATGGCTGTTGTTCCGATGTCTCCGTGGATTCCGCCTTCAATCTTCACTTTCATGTCAGGCAGACCCTCTATCTCAGTGGAGTCGTATTCTTCCTCTACCTCCGCGTGGGATATGAACTCGAGCTCTATGACTTTTTCACCATCCCTTACGCCGTAGGCAGTGCTCTTCAGTCCAGCTACACAGCCTTTCTTAACCGTTGTATAACTGGTTTCTATCGTCCTACTAGCTATGATGGGTTTAGGAGGCAATACTATTATATCGTCGAGCTCCCATCCCAGAGAGTCCGCTATCATGGCGATAGATACATCCAAGCCGACATGCCCCGTAATCTCCTTCTTGTCTATCTTTTCTCCGAACTCTTCTTCAGTTAGGCCTGTCCCAATCTTCCTCTGGTAAGGTAGCCTCCTTCTACCGGAATTCATCATCCGTGTAACCTTTATTCGCTTCACCTCCAAGCAGACCCCTGTCATAGTTATAGGTAGAGTATCCATCAAGAAGCCGGGGTTTATCCCTGTAGCTAGAACTGAGACTCCATACTGTTTAGCGAGCTTATCCAACTCCTCAGCGATAGCTCTATTCTTTAGGTATGGGTAGGCCAATTCCTCGCATGTTGAGATTGCATTCACGCCTTCTCTAAGGGATGCACTTATCTGCGGATATACTTGTTCAAGGCTTGATGATGTGGCATGAATAACTATGTCAGGATTAACTCCTGAGAACGCATTCCTTACATCCTTAACTACCTTCAAACCCAGCTTGTGAGATAAGCCTAATACTTCTCCTAAATCTCTTCCAACTTTATCGTCAGCTATGTCTATTGCTGAGACTATCTCCACGCCTTTCTTCTGAAGTAAAGCTTTAGCTATTAGACTTGAGACCGCCCCCACACCGTACAAGGCTACTTTAACCGATCTATCCACTCTATCATCACCGCTATGGTGCTAGGACTTATCGTAAAGCTTCTTCCCAGTGTACTCTCCGAAGAGCTCCATAACCTCCTTCGTGATCGGCCCGGGTTTCCCTTCACCTAGCTTTACCTGATCGATGGTTACGATAGGCATAACCTCATGGCCGGACGATGTTAGGAAAGCCTCATCGAGAGATTTTTTCTCAGAAGTCTTCACAAACCTATATTCGACAGGTATCTTTCCGTTAACTAGTTCGAGGACTGTTCTCCGAGTCACTCCGTCTAGGACATAGCTCCCAGCCGTGATTATCCTGCCGTCTTTAACGGCGAAGAAGCTGGATCCTGTACACTCATACAAGTCCCCATCCCAAGTGTATATCGCTTCTTCAGCGCCCTCCTGTCTAGCCCTCTTCAAGGCTCTGATAGCATGAAGATAGTTCAGTGTTTTGGCCTCAGGGATCTCCCTTTTTGCAGGAAACGTTATGGCCTTGACACCCTCTGTGAAAAACTTTCGAGGAAATACCGGTGAAGGTTTAACCATGATTATAAGGCTCGGTTCATCGGCAGGAGTGAAAGTATCTGGACTCTCACCGCCTGTGATTATGATCCTTATACCCTTCTCTCCTCCAAGATTCCTCCGCAGAGTTTCATAGACAAGTCCGGCCAGCTCCTCCTTGCTCCACGGAAGGTCAAGCTCAATGATCCTCGCGGAATTCCGCAGCCTCTCCAAATGCTGTTTCAACCTGAAAGGCTCACGGTTATAAGTCATTGTAAAGTCGAAGACCCCGTAGCCCCTGAGAAGACCCAGATCCGAGACGGCTACTGACGCTTGACTCTCAGGAACAAACCTACCATTAACATAAAGCACCGGCTCCCCCATACGACATCCCCTACAATCGATCTTGAAGAGTATACGGGAACTAGAAGGTTCTTATGGGTTATGCTGCAAACCTGAACCAATATCATCCTTTAGCACCACTCTCACTTTCGCTCCTCTCGGTCACTTATATCATCTCACATATCACTGCATTCTCTAGGCGTCATAACTTGGGGAGGACAATCCCCTCATATCGCTTGGCGTTAGAAGAAGAGGTTAAGGCTTGGAAAGGATTCGAAGATGCGCTTAGAACTCCAGACCGCGAGGTCTTTGAGAATCTGCTCGATCAATGTAGACTATATGCTTCCGCAGGCAGCATGGCGGTAAGACCGAAGATAATCGAAACCATGTTTATGACCGCTCTATTTGCGCATCACAAGATGCTCAAAGAACTCAGTAGCATCATACAGCAGATTCGTGAAGAGAAGACAGCGCTGAACAATGAGCCGAAAGAGGATGAAAACTCAATGAACGCTAGTCTTCAGCCATAAACTTTACGAACTCATCTCTTGATCTAGGCTTCAGCGTGTAGTTATGCTTCTTCTCGTAACCAAGCTTCGAATGCGGTTTTTCTCCATAGTCATGTCCAGGATAGACTTCAAGCTCATCATCCAGTTTGACCAGTTTACCGAAGAGGCTGTCGTAGAGTTCTTCTGAGCTTCCTCCAGGAAGATCCGTTCTTCCGCACTCGCCCACGAAAAGCGTGTCTCCTGTCAAGAGCTTGTCTTCGACCAGTAGGCTTATTCCGTCTGGGGAGTGCCCCGGCGTATGGATTACTTTGATCTTGAGCTCTCCGACCGAGATTACGTCTCCACCCTCAACCACGAGGTGTCTCGTGGCTCTAGCTTTCTTATGCATGACTATCTTTGCGCCTGTCGTTGAGGCCAATTCTTGACTGCCTGAGGTATGATCTGAATGAGAATGCGTATTGATGATATAGATGATCTTTAAGCCATGATCCTCGGCTAGCCTCAAGATTCTGTCAACAGCTCCAGCGGGATCGACTATGGCAGCCAATCTTGTCTTCTCATCTCCGATGAGGTAAGCGAAGTTTCTCAAGGTCTCAACCAATGTTTGGATGAATATCATAGTGCACGCGCCACGATGACGATTCTCGAAGACCTCGGAGTAAAAGCTTGAAGTGTACGAAGATGATCATACGCGCCTAGCATAGTCCAGCCTGATTTGCTCAGTATTCTAACCAATTCATGGAAACTATACTGCCTTACATTGTACTCGACGGTATCTATGTACTTCAGATCGTTCCCATCCTTAGAATAGAATCTCCACTTCGTACTGACTCGTGAGGCAGAATAATCAGGTGTAGGTTCCTCCAAAACGACGAGACTGCCATACTCATTGTATACTTTCAATCTGTCCAACGAGGATGCCATAAAGGCGTCTCGGTTGACGGTATCGATTACAAGAAGCCCGTTCGACTTCGCGAGTGACCGCGCCTTTGTAAGGATTTCCGTGTCAGTATCCTCGTCATAGTAGCCTATTGAGGTCCATACACTTATGATGAGGTCGAATCGGCCTTCCTCTTTCAGTACTGATTCTAGCTCTCTAACGTCGGCAGCGATGAACCTCGCGCTATCCTTTACGCCAAACTCTTTGGCCTTGGTTTTAGCATCCTCGATTAGGATATTCGAGATATCGATTCCGACAACATTGAAGCCTCTCTTCGTCAATGGTACTGCTATTCTGCCGTTTCCGCAACAAATATCCAGAACCTTTCCAGAAGCGACACCGTTGGCGCGTGCCAATTCGACTATGCCATCAACGATAGGCTCAGATTGATACCACATATGGTTCAGAATTTGAAGAAAGAGTTCTCCCCTCTGGACGAAGAAATCATCAATCCATTGAGATGAATTTTCCAAATGCAGACTCCCATTAGAGATTATACCGCTTCATGATTTCAAGTTCATGCTTATCGAGAGTTACACAATATTTATAACCAATGTAGTGTATTTTCTGCGTTCCAACTATCGGAGATAAAGGCGATTGAAGTTCCGCTCAAGGATTTCGACATACGCAGCTCTCCGCATCTTCTTCGTAATTTCATCAGGTTTTCTGACGATTCCTCAACGCTCCCAAACAGTTTTAGGAGCCTCGGTGTCAGATTTCCCGGAGTTTCCGCAACCGGGCTCACCGATTCTAACAGACATTCCGCTTCAAGAAGCCTTGAATGCGTTCAACACAGCTCAGAAGGCCTTCGCGACGATCCAGTCAGCTCAGTTGCCGATGAGATTCAGCGAATTCTACTGGCTGATAGCGATAGCTGTGATTGCCTTGGCCATGATAGTCGTCTTCGTCTTTTTGAGGAAGAGCCGTAGGCGAGCTTTGGCGAAAGTGCTGGTTCAACCTCAAGTACCCACCTACCCGAAGAAGTACTGCACGAATTGCGGAGCGGCGCTGCCTCTTGATGTTGAATTCTGCTTGAAGTGCGGAGCAAGACAGGAATGAACTCTATTCGCATGGCTTGAACATAACGCGCCTATATGTCGCTCTGTAACTTATGCTCCGTACCGCTGGGCTCAAATCCTTTTATTTCCAAGCGTCTGTAAGTATAGTAATTACTGGTGTGCCTAGAATGGAAGGACGTAAGATTCAACGTGTAGGCAGAGCTACGCTTGCCGTCTCTCTGCCTAGATCTTGGGTGAAAGAGGTCGGGATCAAGCAAGGCGATCTGGTCTTCTGCATTCCACAGAAGGATGGGTCTCTGAATGTAATGTTGAGCACCCTTGCAGAGCGTAAAGCCGAGGCTAGGGAGTACGTTGTCAATTCAGATCTGTGTGGTGAAACTGGAATCCTTGAGAGAATAATTGTCGGGAACTATGTGTTGGGACGCGATACTATTAGAGTGGTTTCTGCCAAACGTATAAAGCCAGCTCACGTAGCGGAGGTTCAAAAGATTGTTCGAAAGCTTATGGGTATGGGAATAATCGAAGAGACGCCAACTCAAATCATTCTTCAATGCTCAATAGACCCAGCAAAGTTTCCGATACCTCTGGTCATGAGAAGGCTCTATATAATAGCCTCAACGATGCATAAAGAAGCTATACAGGCTCTACTAGACTCTGATCGGGAGTTGGCGGAAGGAGCGGCCCGACGTGAGGACGATGCTGACATGATCTACTGGTTGATAGTTAGGCTTCTCTTCATGGCGCAACGTGAAAGAGCGATAGCTGACCAAATGGATATGGAAGACCCTTCCGAGATAGCGGCAAGCCGAGTGCTTGCAGGAATGTTGGAGAGAATGGCTGATTGGGGAGAAAGCATTGCGAGAAATGTTATTATCCTTGAGGATCGCGGGCTTGAGCTCGGAAAACAAACGGTCAACAGGCTATCACAAATCAGCGAGACGGCTTACAATGTATGTTATAGCGCGATGGAATGTGTTTATACTGGGAATGTCGAGCTCGCAAACGGTGCTATAGAGACCTTCAAGAAGACAATCGAGGCTGAGGAGGATGAGTTGATGAACCGGCTACCTGTTGAGGTACCGAATTCGCACGCAGTGGCTTGTTTGACGAGGATTGCTTGGGGGATTAGAAGGATAGCTGAGTTGGGAGCCGAGATAGCTGAGCTCGCGATCAACCGTAGTCTGATTAGGTCAAGTCAACTCTGCGAAGAAGCCTAACGGCGCGTGTAAATACAATGTATGCAACCGCGTCCGCGTGGGCGTTTAGACTATGTAAATACATACGATAAAATACATGCACCAGATATTTATGGAAGGTTCCTTTACTTACACCCGGTAGTCGAATATGGAACGATTGAGATTGTTTAGGAACCTTGCAGTATTGACGCTAGGATTTATTGTCGCTGAGATAAGCCCAGTCTACGCCGCTAGTCCACAAGACTTCTCCATCGGATACGGTCTCGCCATCCTCGGAGCTGGCGTGGTTCTCGGCCTCGCCGGATTAGGAGTTGGCATCGGAATGGGAACTTTAGGCGCCGCAGGCGTGGGCGCTGTCGCCGAGAGACCAGAGGTCTTCACCAAGGTCATATTGCTCGTCGTCTTCTTAGAGGCTATCGCGATCTATGCATTGACCCTCGCATTCATGATACTGATAAGATTGTAGAAGGGAGAAGCTGAATGGACGATTTCAGGAAGTCCGTCTGGATAATGGGTCAAAGCTTGGATATCCCGATCATGGCTTTCCTTGGATACTTCTTATTCAACTCGACAGGGCAGCAACCCGCTATCGGAGCTATGGTCGGTACCTTGTTCGGTACCTTCCTGTTATGGATCTCAATCTTGGCGACAGAAGGCGTCTTCAAAAAACCGAAACGTTAACATGAGAACTGCTAAATCGAAGAACTGGAAGCCGTAGGCTTTCGGTTCATTGAGTCGGCCCTTCTCATTAGGAGGGCAAATTGATTAGGGAATGGGACGGTAAATGGGTGGGAGAGCAGAACTGGTTGTTGCTGAACCGGTCAAAGGAGATTTCGGAGTTGTTAGAGTAGATAAGGCTACAATTAGGTATGTTGATGTGAAGCCAGGCGACGAAGTTGATGTCCATGGTATCATACTCAACTCAGCTCAGGTCAGGGCCAAAGTTGAGAAAGCTCTGGCAAAGGACGAGGGAGTCGGCATCATAAGAATAGCCGCTGACAAGATGAGAGAAGGCGGCTTTAGACCCGGAATGATCGTCGCGGTCGAAAGATCCTGGTTGAAAACGTTGAAAGTTGCTCTGTCTGAGAAAGCGACGAGCTGATCTTCAAGTAGTCCTTTTCGAACCAGCGTATCTCACTTTTGACCGTACAACAAAGTCAGCTATGCGTCCTTAATCTGGACATTATTAAGAAGAACTAGTATGGGACCTCATTTTCTCTAAGCTTTGGCCATTATAGCGTTCGTGCTCGGAGTTTTACTTGGGTTAATGCTGCTCCTGAAGATTCAAACTGAGTCGTAGAGACAAATCCGAAAGCTGCATACGAAAAGACTTGTCTCTAAAATCTAATCATAATCATGAACGCTATGACAAGACCATAGATCGCTATCGCTTCTATGAAGACGATGTAGATCAAAGTCTTGCTGAAAACTTCAGGCTTCTCAGCCAAAGCGCCTATGGCTGCCGCCCCAGCAGTTCCCATTCCTATACCAGCCCCCAGCCCAGCCAATCCTATCGCCAATCCAGCTCCAATCAGCGCATACCCAATCTCAGGCCTTCCCTCAGCCTGCGCATAAGCCCCAACCGCAAAGTTCGAAACCATCGCTAAGAAAGTAAAGAACATTAGAGCCATTCGAAGTTTTCTCTTCATTCCGATCAGCCTTCTCTACGATTCGGTAGCGCTCCGTTGGCGAGCACGTAATGTAATGAGAAATAAGTACCGTTTAAAACATTTTTGGTCAATTCAGACCGTATACAATCAAGAAATCCTTATCCTTAAATGATCGCTCGGGCACGAGCGATTATAGGAATCTGCTCAAGATTGAGGACTTTCATGTCCTCCTAGGATGCTCTAGACCTATTCATGCAATCGACGTGCTAACTCAAACCGGTTACGGACAGCACCTGAAAGTAGGACTAACTGTCCGGAATATAGGGCCAAACCAGCCCTATCTCTAATTTCTGGGTTTAATCATTATAGTAAATGCATAAATATACAGTGGGTGCATCTACCCAATGGGGATAATTATGGCTCTACAATGTACTAGATGTGGAGTCAAGATGGTTCTCGAGCGTGATAAGATGGACAGGCCGATCGCTTGGAACTGCCCCACCTGTGGAAATGTCCGAGAGTACTGGAAGATAGATAGCATCGTATGGAAACTACTGGGTGCGATTACAGTTTTCCCATTTCTACTGCTGGCGCTGTATTTCATCCTGCGTTAGCCGACTATCTGCTGCAGAAGAATCGTCTTGCGTTGGGCAGTAAGTTCATCGAATGATCTAGCTAGAACATCTCTTCACCGATTTTCGAAGGATTGATAACGAATTCTCTGAGCTTCTTCGAGAAACTGTGGATATCTAGACTGTAGCCCCGAGTTTTCAGTGCAGGAGCAACCTTCGAGAGAGATTCCCAAACTTCTCTTCTACTGATCCAGCAAACCCTCTCATCCTGCATAAACCAGACTTCATCGTCTATAGCCCTTACCTCGACGTCATCGATCTTGGCTCTATAGTTCATTCTCGAGTACCATCTTTCCGTAACCGGAGATTTCCATGCGTCTAATAATTTAGAAATGGAGTCGAAGATAATATAGTTTTTTCATTCTTTATTTGCCAAACTCGAAACTGGAAGCGTAGCTACGACCCTGATGATTGCTTATAAATACGCCAGAAGAGATCTCGACCTTCTTGCGATCAATTCCTAGAGCTACGATATTAACTTTAGTTCCTTATTTGACTGGTCGAATCTTGAATCTCCATTGGTACAGATAAAGATCTTGCAGTATGTGAAGTTGTGCAACCTAGAAACTATACAATAGCCTCGGTTGCGTCGGAATCTTTGTTTCCTTTAACTCAAGCACCGGAGCATACAATCGTAGTCTCTCTGAAAGCAGGCTAAGAGTCCTTTCCGGTTCTAGCGCTAAAGCGGCTTCCAGAAGCACTTGAAGCCCATACTCTGTAGCTAGTGCACCCCTCTGCCAATTGAAGAGGATACGCTTCATAACTTCATTTGACATTCGTTTAACATTCGGTGAATTGACCAGTATATCGACAAGTTTCTCGGCAGCGACTGATCTAAAATGCACCGGTATCTCCAGAGCCAGTCTTTCTAATCGTTTATCAAACTCAGCTTCAAGCTTTCGCGTAAGGGCTTGAGTCGCAACAAAGAGCGGATCCCATACAGACGCAATGGGTGGAGCATAGCAGGTTTCCATCTTGGCGAACTCGCTAACATCTTGTTGCATGTGCATGGCATGTGCTGCAAGATTTGCTCTTTCTGAAACTCCGTCTTCACCTATTATCTGCACTCCGATTAGCCGTTGGTCTCGTCTATTCGACAGTAGCTTCACTATACAGTTCCCACGAGATGGAAAGTACGTTGGCCTTGTAGGAACGGAGACTCTCACCGAGATGGGAAACATTCCGACATCGCTCGCTAATCTAGTTGTTATCCCTGCAGAAGCAACTTCGATTCCGAATAGTTCAGTTGTACATACACCTGTGGAGCCGGGGTATCTTTCATGTCCGCCTACAGCGTTAGCTCCAGCGACCAATCCTTGCCTAATAGCTGTAGTTGCTAGTTGGATCAGTGTCTTCCTTCCCGAGACGACGTCACGTGTCTCAACGCAGTCTCCAGCTGCGTAAATGTCCTCTACTGACGTTCTCATATATTCGTCCACATCGATCGCGCCAGTGTTTCCTACTCTGATTCCGCTTCTTTCGGCTAAATCTACATTCGGTTTCACCTTGGTGGCTATGATAACGGTCTCAGTTTCAATTTCACCGGTAGGGACCTGTACTCCTTTTACTCTCTTGTCGCCCAATATCTCTTCGACAACAGCATCCGTCAGAATCTTGACTCCAGCTTGTTCAGCTCTTTCACGAATGACAGCAGCCATATCTGGATCGAGGAGCCCTTGAAGAATCTCTGGAAGGATCTCAACTACTGTTACTTTCAGTTCCTTCTTGAGGAGAGCTTCAGACATCTCCATTCCAATCAGTCCTGCGCCTATTATCACAACCGATTTGGCTGTAACCGCCTTCAGATGGTCGAGCAAAGATCTGATGTCTTCGATTGTTCGAACCGTGAAGACGCTTTTCTTATCAATGCCTCTTATAGGCGGTAGAACTGGCCTTCCTCCGCATGCCAAGATCAGCGAGTCGTAGAGAAGAGACTGTTCATTGCCAGTCTTCAAGTTTCTAGATGAAACCGTCTTCTTGTTTGTATCTATCTCGTAAGCTTTTGTGTCCAGCATAAGCTTGATTCTACTTGTGCGTTCATAGAATTCAGGAGGATGAGAGATCAATGACTCTACGCGTGGTACTGTCCCCGAAACTACGTAGGGCAGTCCGCATCTTGAGTATTCCGGATAAGGTTCTTCAGTCAAAAGGGTGATCTTGGCTCTCTTGTCAAGCTTCCGAGACTGAAGCGCTGCAGTTGTGCCAGCAGGACCAGCGCCTACGATTAGTAGCTCTTTTATCATGATACGCGCCTCTAATTCTTACAGTAAATAGTTGCATGGATAATGTATAAAAACCTCTTCCGTCATAGGTTTTGCGCGGTCTTGGATGAAAACTGCGCTTACTCTACTAATGGCTGATGACTCGTCATGGCTCTGAGAGCGTATGTTTTGGTTAAGGTTGACGTTGGAAAGGATAGAGAAGTGTTCGCTGAAATTCAAAACCTTCAGAGGATCTATAGGGTTAGAGAGATCGCAAGCGTCTTCGGGGTATACGATTTAGTCGTGAAGGTTGAAGCTGAAACCCACAAAGACTTGGAAGCAGTGATATTCGATGCACTCCGCCAGATACCCAGCGTCAAAGAAACCGTCACCCTAGTCGTCGTAAGATCAACTGAAGAATAAATCACGCCAGAGTTGCGCAACCTCGACCTGTACTGGCGGCATCTACTCTTCTGGATGAATCCTCTGGATCTGGCATATTCAAGAATAGATGAAGAGCCTTTAGCTGAAGAAAATTATACCGACCGAAAAGACTACTATTCAGGACACCGTCAACATGGAACCTCCGCGCCAGACAATTATGAGGCTATTTAGTTCCATAAACAGAACACAACATAGTTTTTTAGTCGGATTGTCGTGATTAGAACGTAGACGATGATTGGTGCGAAACCATGGAAATAGAGGTAGGAAAACTCTTTTTAGGGAAGTGTAATGCTCGAAGGACTGTCGGAGACGTAGCCGAACTGGCGAGATCGATCGAAGAGAAGGGACTTCTGCAGCCGCTAATAGTCAGACCCGTCGGCAGCAGATATGAAGTGGTCGTAGGTTCGCGTAGGCTTGCAGCTGCCAGGATTGCGCAATTGAAGAAGATCCCTGCGATCGTTAGAGAGATGGATGATGGAGAAGCGATCTCGCTATCTTTAATGGAGAATATTCAAAGAAGCGATCTCGAACCTGAGGAAGAAGCTGAAGCTATTCTTAAGCTTATGAAGTTGGATGTGAAGAGATTCGGAAATATCAAAGGGGTCGCCAAGGCTATTGGGAAGTCTGAAAGTGCTGTTAGAGAATTGCTAGAAGCTTACGAGTTGACCTTCAAGCTTAGAGAGACAGGAATGAAGGTTCATGTGGCTAGAGCGCCGTCGGAAGAAGAGCGTAAGACTGTTGAAGCTCTGCCTCTGAGGCACACCCGTATGGTCGCTGAGGCGATCAAGACTGAGGAAGTAAAGAGACTTCCTGAAAGGGAGATAGAGAGGAAGATACCTGAAATCGTTAGGACAATTGCGCCTCTACCTGAGCGGGAAGCGAGAAAAGTAATCGATAGGTTCAAGATGTTTCCTGAAAAACCTGTGGAGAAGATAAAGGAGGAAGCTCTCGCCCGAGAGCGAGGTGTAGCTGTCCAAGTTTACTTTGCACCGCACATCGCTAGAGCTTTGGATAAAGCTTCGGAAGACCGAGGATTATTCATGGAAGAATTGGTCTCGATCGCTGTTGAAGAGTGGCTGGTTCAGAAAGGCTATCTCAAGTAAATTTCCGGTAAAAGATCAATGTTCAGTTTGGCTGGCGAACCGCTTCATCTAGGTCACTAGTTACGTTTTGCGCTGAACCTCTTTGAATATTCGATTGCTTGATCTTACTTCTCATCAACTCTAATACTTGATCAAGATTCTCTCCAGTCTTAGCGCTTAGATGCACTATATCGACGCCAAGCATATGCCGCCTGATTATTTCGTCGGCCCGTTCAGCACGTTCGCCATCAACCAAGTCCGCTTTGTTTGCGCAGACGATCATTTCGCTGTTTACGTCTATCTCTCTAAGAATCTTGCTGGTTGAGGCAACTCTTCTATTCAAAACGCTTGGGTCATCAGATAGGTCCACGAAAAGTAGGATAAAGTCTGCGTTTGTTATTTCGCTCAGTGTTGCATTGAAAGCCTTCAAAATTATAGGATGCATGTCTTCAATGAAGCCGATCGAATCGATAAGTATGAAATTGATGTTGCTCGATTCATCTGCTAAGCTCATTCGCCTCGCATATGTTGATAGTGTTGTGAAAGGGCCGAGACCCACGCTCTTGGATTCTGAGACGAGTCTATTGAAGAATGTTGTCTTCCCACTTTGAGTGTATCCAGCTAGCGCGACGATGGGGTAGCCTAGCTCTCTTCTTCTCTGCCGCAGAACAGCCTTCTTCTCATTGACTTCTTCCAATGCTTCCTCGAGGCGACTTATCCTCTTCCTGGCTTCTCTCTCATAGTCCTTGAACGGATAGTCTCCAGGACCGCTCCATCCAACTTGCTCGCCAAGTATCCCTTGCAGCTTTATGAATTCACGGCCCCAAGAGAACGTGTACTTCAACTTCGCCAGTTTGATCTGAAGCTTCGCTTCTTTCGTCATAGCCCTTTTGTCAAATACCTCTAGGATGAGCATGTTCCTATCGATGACTTTGAGGTTGCCGCCTAGTTCCTTCTGGATCTTGAAGATCTGGCTACTCGGCAAGGTGTTCGTGAAGATGGCTGCATCTATCTTCTTCTCCCGACATAGCCTATTGAGTTCATCAAGTTTCCCAGGGCCTATGCAAAATGAGTGATGAATACTGTTCCGTCTTTGAATCACCGAATCTACGACTTCATATCCTATGTTCTCCGCCATCGCTTTCGCTTCATCGACTCGCGAGGGGAGACTGGGCAGCTTGCATTCAACAACGACTGTTCTCATTCTCTCGATTTTCCGCTTTCTTTAGGATGCGTATTTTCACAGCAAGTATTCTTCTTATTGAGCGTTGTTAACCGTCTAGATAAGTATGTTCCTACATCCCACAGTCGAGCGTAGCATCTGAAAATGCATCAGGGAAAGACAGGTAGCTTCGGGAGGGATTCAGCCTGCGGCGAAAGGAGAATGGAATGAACATAGGAACTCTGCGTCTATATGCTGCATATTCTCCTCCAAATCTTCGCTCCATCTCTCTTTCCTCTTGTTTTGCCAATCTGTAGTATGCAAACCCAAGGATCGGCCACATTAATAGTGTGGGAATAGTGATCCATTGAATAAGCAATCCGAGTGTAATCAAGAGTATCCCGAGGTACTGCGGATGACGGACGCAACTGTAGAGACCTTTTGAAAAGACTCTATCTCCAGATTCATGGATTTCCCTCCATCCGACTATGACCAGTAGGACCCCGATGCCGACCATAATATCCGTCACCGCGTGGCCGATAGTTCCGAACCCGCTCATTGCAATTACTGGATACAAAAGATGTCCGGATTCATGTGTCAACGGATTCTGGTATCCGATGTACCAAGTTAGAAAATAGATTGTTAAGGGAAATCCATACATCTCAGCAAAGACAGAAGTAATGAACGCTAGATAGATTCCGGTTGATCGTTTCTCGATTCTTCTTCTGAAAGGCAAGAGCATTAGGAAAGCCGAGAACATGACGATGTTAATCGCAACTAGGTCCCATCTGCCGTACCCATATTGTTCCAATTCACTTCTCAAATCCCGAGTTGCTATGCCCGACGGGGATCAAGTCGATTCATCGTTTTGTCCTTACTCTCAATTATCTGAGTGATCATGTTGCTTGATGCTATGGATAACCCTTCAATGTTTGACAGTTTTGCTGCGAGAAGCTCGTGAAATGACTTCACATTCTTGGCAGTGATTTCAATTGTCAAATTGCTCTTCCCAGTAGTTACGTAGATCTTTCTGACCTCATCGAATTGAAGCAGCGCCGTAGCGACCGAACTGAGTTTTCCAGAATCTACATTCGCAATTACCATCGCTTTTACTCCCTTATCCTCTTGAGTACGGATTCCCGCCGTCATCGTTACCCCCTACCTCAGTAGCCCAAGCAACCAAAGAATAACTAAAAGAATCGGCGCCCAACAGCATGGCATCGTAAGTATGCTCTTAACCCGTTCTCTCCATCCTTGCTTCTCTCTCGTGTGGTTCGGGTGGCATGCCATTCACGCTTCGGCCTCTAGCACAACATTCTCTGGGGCGTACTTTAGAGTGGTTCTTTAAGGATGTGAAGTTAGATCCGCAAAAGTTTTCGTAATGTAAAGTCCACAGTCTAAGAAGCGTGAATATGTCAAGCTATTGGAAAGCTGGCGTAGCACCATTCAAGGCTTTGACTTCAACAGGGCTCGAAGTCGAGACCCGTACTTTTCCTTATATGATTGCAGACATGTTTCGCAACAGAAGTTTCTAGCTTGTTCTCCAACCCTGAACGTTACTGGGTCGCCTTCTATCTCGCGACCGCAGAAATCGCAGTTCAAACGGATACCCAGTCCCGGCCGGATGATCACTCCTTGCTCCTCTTTTACTATCTTAGTCACAACGTTGGTTGAGACTATTTTCACAGGTACTTTCGCTAACTCCCTACTCAAGAAATCTTGGAGCGACTTCATGTCATTCACAAGCACTCTTATCGTCAAGTTGCTTTCACCAGTGACAACACATATGTTCCTAACCTCTTCAAGCTCTGCGAGTCTCTTCGAGACATCGTCCAGCTCAGAAGTTTCTACCTTGAGATTGACTATTGCGGCCACGCCTTCCGAGATCTTCTCCGGGTCTAGCAAAGGGACTATCTTCTTTATTATCCCCATATTGAACATTTTTTTGACTCGACTCTCGACGGTGGGAGCACTGACCGAGGCTATTCTAGCTATCTCCCTGAATGATTTACGGCCGTCCTCCATCAACGCCTTAATGATAGTGACATCAGTTTCATCCAGTCTAGCTGGCAAGATTTTCACTACGCTGTTGACTCAGAGTATCATACTTTACGAATGAAAACTCTTCGGTCTCTCTGCTTTCCACTTGTAAATAGGTATGCTAATGCTAGTTTCTGTCTATTGGTTCTCGATAGAGTGAATGAGTGAGGAGGTGAGACCTCTATGTCGGAAGTGAAGCAGGAGAGTAGGAGAACTGGTTCAACAGAGAGACTATTCGCAGGAGTCATCCTAACGATTGTTGGCCTGCTTGGTTTCGGTGGAGGATTCGGGATGATGGGTCTTGGAGGCTTTGGACACGGTTACAGAATGATGGGGAGTTGGGGATGCGGCTACTCGCCGTTCTTTGGTGGTTTCAACATGCTCTTTAGTCTAGTCGGCCTAGTATTCCTTGGAGTCGCATTGTTCGGGCTTTACTTGATCTATGATGCAGTGAGGAAATGAGAGGAAGAAGCTCTTGGCGAAGGACCCTGTCTGCGGCATGTACGTGGATGAAGAGACAGCCACCATCAAGAGAGTGATTCGAGGGAGAACCTACTACTTTTGTAGCGAGACCTGCGCTAGGACCTTTGAGAGGCCTGAAATAGAAGTTCGCAACCTGAAGATTCTCGTAGCCTTCTGTTTAGCCCTCGGTATACCAACACTGGTCTTCAGCTATCTTCCAATCTTGCCTTTTCTACCTGCGAATCTCTGGCTCTTTCTTCTCGCTACACCAATCCAATTCGTTGCTGGCTGGAGATTTTACAGAGGGACGTATGACGCTCTAAGAAGCAGAACAACAAATATGGATACGCTAATCGCCGTAGGGACTTCAGCAGCATGGCTGTACAGTACGCTGGTGACCTTCTTTCCGAGCGTCTTTCCTGGAGAAGCGTACTTCGATACCTCAGCTCTTATCATAGCTTTCATTCTACTTGGGAAACTTCTTGAGGATCTTGCTAAAGGGAAGGCTTCTGAAGCGATTCGAAAACTGATGGATCTTCAAGCGAGAATGGCGAAGGTCATCAGATCTGGAGTGGAGATCGAGATTCCTGTTGAGAAGATTGAGGTTGGCGATATGGTAGTCGTTAGGCCGGGAGAGAAGATAGCTGTCGACGGAGTGGTGGTCGAAGGTCATTCATCAGTAGACGAGAAGATGATCACAGGCGAAAGCATCCCCGTCGAGAAGAAGACCGGAGACGAAGTGATAGGTGCAACGATCAATAAAGCCGGTATGTTCAAGTTTAAAGCAACAAAGGTCGGGGCTGATACAACACTCTCACAGATAATAAATCTCGTCGAGGAAGCGCAGATCTCTCGGGCGCCCATACAGAGACTAGCTGATGTCGTCTCATCCTACTTTGTGCCAACCGTCATAATCATCGCAACACTTTCGCTATTCGCCTGGTACTTCATAGGGAGAATGAGCTTCATCTTCGCTCTCACCACCTTCATAGCAGTATTAATCATAGCTTGCCCTTGCGCTCTAGGCTTGGCTACTCCAACCGCCATCATGGTCGGAACTGGGAAAGGCGCTGAGAACGGCGTACTCATCAAAGGAGGAGAATATCTCGAGAAGGCCTACAAGCTTCAAACGATCGTCTTCGACAAGACTGGAACATTGACTAAAGGTCAACCATCAGTCCTCGACATAGTTACCTTGGAGAACTGGGAGACGAATAACGTACTCAAGCTGGCTGCTATCGCTGAGAAGGGTTCAGAACATCCTCTTGGAGAAGCGATAGTTGAAGCCGCAAGAGAGAAAGGGATCGAGATCCCTGATCCTGAGTCTTTCGAAGCGATTCCTGGGCATGGCGTGAAAGCTGCACATGACGGGAAGAGGATTCTCCTCGGAAATCGAAAGTTGATGGCAAGCGAGAACCTGAGCATTGAACAGCTTGAAGATAGAGTCAAAGGACTTGAGGAAGAAGGGAAGACGGTGATGCTGGTGGCTTTTGAGAACAGAGTTATCGGTGCGATCTCAGTTGCAGATACATTGAAGGAACATTCCGCCAAAGCACTTAATGAACTCAAGAAGATGGGGATCGAAGTGATAATGCTAACTGGAGACAACGCTAGAACTGCGAAAGCGATAGCGAAGCAAGTCGGAATTGAACGGGTTCTAGCTGAAGTATTACCTGGACAGAAGGCTGATGTAATCAAGAAACTTCAAGTAGAAGGCAAAGTTGTGGGCATGGTCGGTGACGGAATAAACGATGCACCCGCTTTGGCTCAAGCAGACATTGGCATAGCTATTGGAAGCGGAACTGACGTAGCTCTAGAGACAGGAGGAATAGTTCTAATAAAGGATGACCTTAGAGACGTCGTTGCATCAATCAAATTGAGTCGACAGACAATCAAGAAGATCAAGCAGAACCTCTTCTGGGCATTCTTCTACAATACAGCGTTCATCCCTGTAGCTGCAGGACTTCTGTATCCAATCTTCGGCATCTTGTTAAACCCGATTCTCGCAGGGATAGCGATGGCTTTCAGCTCAGTATCTGTCGTCACTAACTCACTCCTTTTGAAAAGCTACAACCCGAAAGTATAGATAAAGAAATACGTCAAGTAGAAGCTACTGGAAAGAGAGCAGTTCAGAGGTCGTAAGCACGCCTTTATACAGGAGAACTATCTGGCGGAAGGCAAATTCTTGATCGACATCGTTAAGAGCGGCAGTGCAGTCCACAGGGACGACCACTTCGTATCCTCTCAAAGTAGCTCCCGCCACAGCATGAAGCACACAGATATTTGAGACAGTTCCCGTAACAATCACGGTCTTCGTCTTCAACCGTCTCAAAAGCTCTTCAAGTTCCGTCTCAAACCAAGGGTCATAACTCTTCTTTCTGACGATGAAATCTCCCCTGACTGGCTTAAGTGATTGGATGACCTCGGCGCCGACAGTTTCCTCAACGCAATGAGCGGGCCAGACCTTAAACTCTGGATCGTCTTTTCCATGCCAATCTTGAGTATATACGACCGGGACTTTCTTCTCCCTCGCTTTCGCTAGCGTTCTCTGAATATTCGGGATTATCTTCCTGACAGAGTCTCCGACATACAGTTTCCCATCCTCGTTGACGAAATCGTTTTGCATGTCAACAACCATAACTACTGTGCTTTTTCTCGGCAGAGTGAGCTTCTTCGGCTCAAACGCGGTAGACTTACGTGTGGTTGACATTTGCAGCTCCTTGAGGTTTCTCAGAAACTCGCACGTTATTAAGCTCTTTCTCCCAAAATGGTAATTATAGAAGATTGGCCCGCAACGGAAATGATAACCGTGTACACGGAGAGGCTTAAGAAATGATGGTTAGAGCACATGTATGGGTGAGCGGTTTCGTTCAAGGCGTCTTCTTCCGTTATGAGACGAGAGCTGAAGCAACGAGGCTTAGAGTGAACGGTTGGGTCAAGAACTTGAGAGATGGAAGAGTTGAAGCTGTACTTGAAGGAGAGAAGGAAGCTGTTGAGAAGATGATTCAATTCTGTGAGAGGGGTCCTCCCGGCGCTGAGGTTTCAGGCGTTGAAGTTAAATGGGAGGAATGGAAAGGGGAGTATAAGGACTTCAGAGTCGTTTACTACTAGGCTAATCACCAGTGAGTTACAGGTCTTCTCATAAGACTTATAGACTTGGCACACTCGGGTTAGGATTGAGGCTGAGTTTATGGGAATAGAAAAGATTGAGCCGAAAGAGACAGCTTTAGTGCTGATTGAGCTTCAGAATGAGTTCATGTCGCCGGGCGGTGTACTGTACCCAGCGATCGAGAAGGTCATCAAGACGCATAAGGTTCTAGAGAACGCGTCTACGGTCTTGAAGAAGGCGAGGGAGAAAGGCGTCCATGTCATCCATATTCCGATCCACTTTTCACATGACTACAGAGAGATCCGCAAGGACATATATGGGATCTTGAAAGGCGTTGTAGACGGCAAAGCCTTCAAGATGGGCACTTGGAACACTCAATTCGCGCAGTCTGTGAGCCCTCTGCCAAATGAAGTTGTTATCGAGGGGAAGCGAGGGCTTTGTGGGTTTGCTACCACAAACCTGGAATTCATTCTGCGCCAGTTAGGCGTGAATACGGTTGTGTTGGCAGGAAATCTAGCTAATGTCTGCGTGGAGTCGACTATGAGAACAGCTTACGAGAGGGGATTCAAAGTGATAACGCTGACGGACTGTGTAGGCGCAACCTCAGAAGAGGTACTTGAAGCCACGGTCAAGATTAACTACCCATTGTACTCGTATCCGATGACTCACAGCGAGTTCATCGACCTTCTTGAAGGAAAGAGAGTCGAAACCGAGACAAAAGCATACAAGTGAGAGGTCCGACGCGCTATTCAGTCGCGAAAAAGCTTAAAGTCTAGAGAACTTGCTTTTCTACGGTGCTCCGGTGGTGTAGCCCGGTTAGCCGAGCGGGGCCGATAGCATAGCGGCCTTATTCGCTTTCAGTGCGAAGGCCAATCGAGCCGTTGATCGCGGGAGACGCCAAACGGATGCTGCGTCCGCGAATTCAAATGTAGAAGGTTGAAAGGGCCTTCTACTGGAAATCCCGCCCGGAGCACCATCAGAACAGCCAAAGATAGAGAAAAAATGGAATTTCAAATAACTGGATCATAAAGCCAATTTTCTAGCAATCGTGGTTACGTGTCTGCCTAAACCTCTTGCCATCTTTAGCTCACCGACTGTTGGCATTCGCTCGCCCATTGTACCGGCGATAGTTGAAGCACCGTATGGTGAGCCGCCGCTAATCTCTTTCAGAGCCATCTGCTCCTTGAAAGAGTAGGGCAAACCTACCAGAACACAGCCGTGGTGCAAGAGCGTTATCATAGTTGAAATGATGGTGGTTTCCTGTCCGCCGTGTTGAGTCCCGGTGCTAGTAAATACAGCTGCCGGTTTGCTGATGAGGGTGCCATTCGCCCAATCGCTTCCAGTCTGGTCCCAGAAGTTTCTCATCTGAGAAGACATATTTCCGAAGCGGGTTGGGGTGCCGACAATGACTCCGTCAATTCCTTTGAGATCTGCCCGAGGATCAGCAATCGGAATACGCTTCATTGACTCTTTTGCCTTTCTTACACTCTTATCCCAGCGCTCTTCTGGAACAAGTTCTGCAACTTGTTTAAGAATCGGTTCACCGCCCGCGCGGCGAACACCTTCAGCCACCGCCTTAGCCATTCTGAAGACATGACCATACATTGAGTGGAAGAGAATGAGAATTCTTGGCTTAAATCGAGTCATAATTTCACTTCTATTTGATTTCTCGACATCCTCATATTTTGACTTTTTGAGAATGAGGACGCTACTTCTACAGCTTTGGCCTTCTGTTTGCAGGGAGCCGTCGCTATCCCTCCTCTTACGTCCTTTTGAAGCCTGATGTCTGGTTGTAAGTCTTGATGATTAGCATGGCCTTAAGAAACCTTAAAGCAGTGAGAATCTCAACAGATTCTACGAGCCCTTATGCGGGGGTTGCCAAGTCAGGTCAAAGATGACCGTTAAAGTAGGTCATTGGAGGCGCAGGGCTTAGGACCCTGTCCCGTAGGGGTTCGTGGGTTCAAATCCCACCCCCCGCACTAAATTTGCACAAGATTTGGGTGAGTTCTTAACAAAAATGGGGTATTGCCATAACAACCATTAAGTGTCAAAAAGAGATAATTAGGATCGATAATAAAGGGAGGATGATGTTCTACGTCATTGGAAGAGAATAAGGCGATTGTTCGCAGTTTCTTTGAAGCCTTGAATGGGCGGAACCTAGCCTTACTAGACGAGTTAATGGCACCCGATTATGTTGACCATAGCCATAAGTTGCATGGTCTGGAAGTTTTCAAACAATTCTTGACTATGCTTATCAAGGCTGCTCCTGATATGCATGTGACCATTGAGGACATCATCGCCGAAGAGGACAAGGTTTGGGTTCATGCGACAGCTAAGGGGACAAACACAGGCGAATATCATGGATTAGCGCCTACTGGCAAGAAGATTACATTTACGGTTGTAGACATCTGGCGTATCGTTGATGGCAAGGTTGTAGAAGGTTGGCATGTCGAAGACCATTTGGATTTGTTGAAACAACTAGGCGTTATCGAATACACAGAAAAAGCAAAGAAACTCTTTCCAGAGAATGTTACGTAACTGCTTTGACTTACATTTCAGCAATCCACATTTCTACAAGTAAGTAGCCTAGCGTTATCTTGCATCTCCAACTTCATTTGGGAAAGTTGATGTCTATAAGGGTATTTCCCTAACGAATTCGTCAAAGTGTGTATCCATGTCTATGAGTTTCCACCAATTTTCCTGCATGAGTCTTGCTCCCTTAGCGTCCTTTTCAATGAAGGCTAAGAACTTATCCCATGTGCCGAAGTCTTTTATCTCTATATGCGTTTGATATGTCCTCAGATTCGCACCGAACAAGTGATGCCGATAGATTTTCTTAGACCCAACTCCTTCTACCTTGCCTTCAAGATAACCCCATAGCTCTTTTAACTTATTAACAAACTCCTCCTCGCTTACACCGTTCTTCAGATTGAAGCACATGATGTATAGCATCTTCTCAACTCCTTATAGTTGAACGATTCACCAAAACTGGTGTTTAAGCTACGAACATTTTAACACTTGTCATTAGAAACCAAATCAATGATGAATGTTTTTGGTTTATGAGAAAGTGAATTACAGCTGGATTTCGTGATCATGAAAATTCCGAGAATTTAAACCGAGATTTAAACCTAACCCCACGCACTATTTACAAAAATCGGTAGGATACTATGTAAATATCTTAAATTTTGCGTTCATCTTCTCCTAGTCCTCGGTAGCTCGCCGAGCGCTAGACGTGAAAAGTCTCCGCCTCCGAGTCTCTCTTGATAGCCTCTTCGACTGAAGTGCCATAATCTTTCGAACTCCCCAACTGCATGAGACGTGATGCCTTAATGTGAATCTGCTTCCCCGCACTTCTCTATTCTTAGACACATGGATTCTATTTTAACACGAAACTCTTCTTCATCGAAGGGGGTAACCCTATTAGTATGTGTGTTTACTTAATACACATAGGTGGTGAGGTTGGTAAACGTGACCCTAGCGGTGCCGGAGGAGCTCCATAAGATAATCAAGAGACATCCCGAGATCAAGTGGAGCGAAGTGGCTAGGCAGGCGATGTGGGAGTACGCGAGGAAGCTTGAACTCCTCGATAAGATTGCTAGCAAGAGCAGGTTGTCGGAGAAAGATGTTCTTGAAATCGGCGATTTGGTCAAAAGGGGAGTAGCGGAGAGATACGGCGAGGCTGAAGGAAGAAACACTTGAAGCTCATCTTGGATACAAACATCATCCTTAAAGCCCTTATTAGGAATTCGAAGGTAAGAGCCATTCTCCTGAGCCCCAACTATCAGCTCTATGTTCCTGAGTATGCCTTGGAGGAAGTTGAAAGGCATCTACCTCTACTTATAGAAAAGACAGGTCTCTCGGAGCAAGAGATCAAGCTTGCATTAAGTATCCTCCTAACAAACATACAAGTCGTTCCTTCAGAGAATATCTTGGCTTGGTGGAGCGAAGCTGAAGAGATCGTAGGGTCAATTGATAGGGACGATGTCCCGTTCGTGGCTGCTGCTTTGAGCATAAGATGTGATGGTATTTGGAGCGACGATAAGGATTTGAAGAGACAGAAAAAGGTGAAGGTTTGGAGTAGTAGAGAAATAATACTCTTGGGCTGATTTACCGAGAAGCCTAAAGCGTCGTTAACACAAAAACCTTCTTAGATAAAAAAAGGGAATTTGCGGGAGACATCGCCAGCGTAAGAGGGGTTCAAATCCCACCCCCCGCACCATTGATTCGGGGATCGTAGATAAGATGCATGTTTTGGTTTCCACGTGGATCTTATGTTAAAGTAACGTAAAAGAGAATTTGTCTGTTGTATCCCAAGACTCGGTCGGGTGGACATGATGAAGGATTCTAGGTTTCAAGCGCATCCGAGTTTCACGGTCTATTCTTAAAGTGAAGTAAAATAGGATTTACGTGTTGGTTTTTATCTTCAAGTATTCCTGATTTAGAATTTTACCCTGATGTAAAAGATGCTTTTCATCGCTCCCGCTGCAATGTTGTAGAGCACCACGATAATGCCTATCAGCAGAAGGAATGCTCCAGGATCATCGCCGTTTCATCTAATCGTTACTTCTAGAAACAGTGTTAATAGCTACTTCACATTTCTTAGCGGCTCGAAGACATTCTATGGGTTAAAAACCTAGGGCTGTTCATTATCTACCTACCTTTTTTTGCAGCGAATCTTCGACTTGTTTCACCAATCGCAGCTCGGGCCTTCCGGTAGAGGCCGTGGATCAGCTTGCAGATCCACTCTCTTCATCGATGTCTAGTCAAACCCAGTCCGCCCGATCTTCTTATCCCGATCACAAGTTCTTTTTTCCGCTCATCTGACTTTCCTACCTACATACAAGCCATAACCGACATGCGACAAGAATTGGCGCAATTGCTGACGCGTATCTCTATCGGTTGCTGTGAGAATCGTTCTTCTCACAGTTGGATCGAAGAGGGCTTCCAACCAAGCTGAGAGGCGTCTTCGAATCCCATCCGCCCGGATTTCGCCGAGGAACTGTTTTACGTACTCGAATGGGTAAGCGGTTGAGGATATAACTTCAAATCCAGCTCCTGTATAGACTGCTCGCCACTCATTCTCTTGTAACAGTTGAAAATCTACCCATTCCGATAGAAAGGAAGACAGTTGGGCTGGAGGAGGCTTCAAATAAGTTCCTTCATTATCCCCGAAGACACCATCTGGCTTCAAAACCCGATATACTTCGCGAGCTACTTTTGCCTTATTACAGAATGCGAGTACTGATTCAGCAATTACAGCATCAAAAGTATTCGCTTGAAAAGGAAGTTCATGCGCATCTGCTTTAATCGTCTTCACCCTGTCGCCAACGCTTTCTCTCACAATTCTTCTCTTCGCCTCTTCTAGCACCTTAGATCTGATGTCTGCTGCAGCAACATTAACCTGATAATCTTTCGCTAGAAGACAAGTTGTATAACCCGTTCCGCATCCAATATCCAATATGTACTGTCCTGGGAGGATATTGCATAACTCAATCAGTTGCCGCGTGGCAGTGATAGCACCCCAATGCTTGGTGACACCGAATCTTTCCCAAGCGTCATAAATAGTAAACTTCTCTTCAGACGCGGTCTTCAGCTTTTCATTCTCCTGCATTTTCGCACCTACGAACCCGCAAAATTGGCGCTCGCCATTCATTAGAATGCTTGAACGTGAAAGAATAAATACTTGATTTCACCGTCCAATCGCCTCAACTCAGTTTCAAACAATCTTCAGAATTGAATTTCTCAACTCATGATTGACAAGAGCTATAAGCCGCACAGCGAGCAAGATATGTTCGGCGTCTAGCTATGGTTTCGCATTTGAGCCTTGAATTGGCTAAGGCAGCTGAGATCCTTGTTGAAGACATGATCAAGGTCAAACCCGATGAGGATATCTTGATCTATGCTGATTCGGAGAGCGATAGGCTTGTAGTAGAAGAGACTGCTAAAGCTGTAAGCAATGTTGGCGGCAAGCTTGCTGTCTTATGGTATAAATCGCCTTTGGGCGTCGGTGAGGCTGCTGACCATTATCTTCCAAGATCCCTCGCAGCTGCTATGGCGAACTGTGACATTATGATCGAGTTCTCGAATAAGTATCTGCTCTACTCAACGCCTTGGAGGAGGGCTATGGAGACTCAGAGGGTACGGTACATCTGCCTATCCGGGATGGATACGAGGATGATTGTTCGCTGTGTAGGCCGAGTCAATGTGCCAGTCCTCGTGGAGTTTCAAGAGAAGTTGGCCGATTTGACCGTGAATGCTGAGAGGATGCGTGTGGTCACACCTGCTGGTACAGACGTGACCTTCGAGAACGATCGCGATAGACCGGTCTTTCGCGAAGGAGTTGTCTCGGATAAGCCTGGTGAGTATATGTTAATCGGCCAAGTTGATTGGACGCCGGTAGAAGATTCTTTGAACGGAACTATAGTATTCGACGGTTCTGTTTGGCCTCCAGAAGAGTTGGGCTTGATCAAGACCCCGATCACTCTAGAGGTTGAGAAGGGCAAGGTCACTGATGTGAAGGGGGGTTGGGAGGCTAAAGCGTACGAGAAGTGGCTGAAGAGCTTTCAGGATCCAGCGATGCTCAACCTAGCCCATGTCTCCTACGGATGCAACCCAGGCGCCAAACTGACCGGACGTATGGTTGAGGATGAGAGGGTTTGGGGATGCGTACAGTGGGGACTCGGTTATCAAGCCGAATCCTTCAGAGGAAAGGCTGGACCAGCCAAATCCCACACAGATGGAACCTGCTTAAACCCGTCCGTATGGATAGATGATGTCCAGATAGAGCGGGAAGGAAGCTACATACACGCAGATCTGGCTACTCTCGCTCGAAAACTTGGAAAAAGTTAGGCCTCAAATAGATCTTCATCACCAGGAGGCCCTTCCAAGCACAGTATGGCACTGGAGTTTGCCTACCTCTTCAACTTTATCTGATGCAAAGAACGGAGGCGGTGCGCGCTAACCCTTCGAGCTTGTCGATCGGGATGGATGTCTTTATGGCTACAGTAAGACAAATAGGTTGGCTCTACAACTACGATTGCCCCGGAGTTAAATAGAGATTGGAGAATGCGATAGAGACCTTCGACCTAACGAAGCAGTTCAAGGATCTGACTGCTGTTGACCGCCTAAATCTGAAGATCAAGCAAGGTGAGATCTTCGGTCTCCTTGGGCCTAATGGTGCAGGTAAGACTACAGCTATCTCAATGCTCTGCACCATCTTGAGGCCGACTGAAGGAACAGCAACGGTTAATGGCTACGACATACTGAAGGACCCTGACGATGTTAGGAAGTCTATCGGCATTGTGTTTCAGCAGCCGAGTGTAGACGACATTCTTACCGGTAGGGAGAATCTGCGTCTCCACGCGATGTGGTATGGAGTTCCGAAGGAGATACGTGATGGAAGGATAAACGAGGTTCTTAAGCTGGTCGGACTTGAATCTAGACAGCGCAGCCTCGTTAAGACCTACTCCGGAGGTATGAGGAGGCGTCTCGAGCTTGCACGTGGACTCCTCCATCTTCCTAAGGTGCTTTTCCTAGATGAGCCGACTTTGGGGCTGGACCCTCAGACCCGCGAACACATATGGGAGTATATCGAGCATCTGTCTGAGAGAGGTGACATGACCATAATGCTGACGACTCACTATATGGAGGAAGCTGATAGGCTCTGCGATAGGATCGCTATAATCGATCAAGGGAAGATCATCGTCATGGACACGCCTGAAAGGTTGAAGCAAACTGTTGGCGGAGACATCGTCTGCTTGAAGACTGAGAACGTTGATACTGAGCGGTTCAGTAAGATCGAAAGCGTCAGCAAGATCGAAGTGAAAGACGAATACATCGTCCTAACCGTAAGGAATGCGAGTGAAAACCTACAGGAGATTCTTAATGTCGCTGGAAAGATTGAGAGTGTCGAGATCAGACCTGCAAGCTTGAACGATGTCTTCCTAAGCTACACCGGGAAGGAGATAAGGCCTGAGACTGGTGAAGGCGGAATCGTCCAGAGGATGATGCGGGAGGGAACATCGAGATGAGTCAATTCGAGGGGATCTACGCTCTCTGGCTTAGAGAGTTCAAGGTCTTTACACGTGAGAGGTCGCGTGTCGTAACCTCAATCTTCACCCCTATACTCTGGATATTTGTCTTTGGAGGAGGTCTCGGCTCCGCTGTTGAGATTGGAGGCGTAAACTATCAAGTCTTCATCTATCCAGGCATATTGGCGATGAGCGTTCTCTTCAGCTCAGTCTTCTTCGGAACCTACATAGTCTGGGATAGGAAGATCGACATACTCAAAGAGGTTCTTGTAGCTCCACTCTCAAGAACATCCATCTTTGTCGGCAAGGTCCTAGGCGGATGCACAGATTCGATGATCCAAGCCTTCATCATGCTGTTGATAAGCTTCGCGCTTGGAGTCTACCTGTCTCCCTCAGCCCTCCTACTGGCCATTCTGCTTCTCTTTCTCTTAGCTCTGAGCCTAGTTAGTACCGGCTTGATAATAGGCTCACTCATGGAGAGCCCGGAGGGATTCAACATGATCGTCAGCTTCATCGTCTTCCCCCTCTTCCTTCTCAGCGGCGCACTCTTCCCCTTGGACAACCTTCCCTTCTGGCTGAGAGCCTTAACCTACATCGACCCTGTAACCTACGGCGTCGATGGTCTAAGAACCGTTATTATAGGAGTCTCACAGTTTCCGCTCTATGCGGACCTAGGAGTTCTCGCAGGATTCGCAGCAGTAATGTTCACGCTCGGAACAAGAGCTTTCGAACGGATGAAGTGAAAACCGACAGCTGGCACACGCTAAGATACAAGCTAATTTTATCAATGATCGAATAGAGCTTGTGGAAATGGGGCCTATAGTATGCTTTCTAGAATCAATGATCCACTTGGAAACGGATTCCACCTGAAACATAAACACAGACGAAAGAGCTAACAGGTGCTTCATAAGCCTATTACTGTTCGAAACTGACTGCTGTGTGTAGAGCCTTTGACAATAGTAATAGATGACGCTGGCGTCGGAGATCTCCTCGGAGGCATCGTCGTCGGAGCTTACCGCCTAGAGACAGGTGAGTTCGCCTACGATCTAGTTGACGTGAAATTCTTTCAGCGCCCTAGATTCTCCTCGAAGCAGTATCTACCAGAAGTCTCTAGGGCAGTCTTCGACCTGCTGGAGAAGCTTAAACGCAAAGACAGGGAGACCATCCGGATCTGTAGAAGCTACGTATTCGAACAAGCCTACAGAAAGCTGAAAGAGAAGTACGGTGTGGACGCTGTTGAATTGAGCAAGGTCGTCGGTAAACCGCAAGAGTACGTAGAGACAGCATACCTAGATGAACTGAGAAACCTGGGGTATAACGCGATCGCGAAGCGAGAGACTCGGAGAGCGAAAAGCTTCTTTCATATGATGAATTGGGTTAAGAGAGATCCTTCACGCTGGAGATTCGCTAAGACCGGTTGGCCTCGATTAAGGAACTATCGCGCCTACAAGACCTTCTCACACGATCAACGTATGCAGCGATGAATTCTCCAACGAATTTATTGGCATGCTTTTCCGTGCCTCTATGTTTTCCGCTTGTAGTTCGCAGATGATGATAGAACTCGTGAAGAATTACTCGAGGATCAAACAGGCGCTCTCGATCTGCCACGCATATCGTCGCCTTCGAAGCTAGATAGCATCCGGCCCTTCCGGTATGCCTCTTCGGCATACCAACCTCAATTCTCGGCGTTTCAACCTTGAAGTAGCCGCTTAAGATCTTCAAGGCTTCTTCAGGCCTCCCTTCTAGAATCAAAGCGACGACAGACGCTCTGACAGATTCTTCTCTCACCGTTCTTTCCACCTCGAGTAGCCAGTCATGGAGCTAGCCAAGTCGAGTAAGCTTAAGAATCGTAAACATATGAATATAACCTAAATAAATCGCGAGAAATTGTAGCGTCACGAATGAGTGAACATTTATTCTGGCTATCGTGTGACATCAATCATGGATCCAATCTCCCACTACTTGTTTGCTTGGTTTATTGGAAGAAAGCTACGGATTGAACGAGTCTACTACAGGGTTCTCGTCTTGGGCGGATTGCTTCCCGACATTGATGCTCTTTCTATCATATTTGGCATAGAGTATGTGAGAAAGTTTCATGGAACGGGGACTCATTCTATATTTGTCGCCCTCCTGCTGGCTCTAGCGTTGGCTCTTCTGCTACAATTGATCTTCAAAGTAGAGTTTTGGAGAAGCAGCATGTATGCAGTCTTAGGCGTAGCTAGCCACATCTTCCTCGACATCTTCAATGTGAGTTCATTCGCTAAGTATGGAGAAAGATTCCTATGGCCAATATATACTGGGAGCCTTTTCCTCCGAGAATTTATCGCCCTTGAATACGCGAACGCAGTCTATCTTACTATTCTACTGCTGCTTCTTCTAGGAGGAGTCTACTTCATCCTGAAGAAGATCTATCCTTGGAGTATATGGCTTAAAAGATAGAGAGTGAACGCCTTGATCGATTTCACAATGCTTTGAGCCATTCTCATAGTTGGATGACATGTTTCAGAAGGAATATCTAGATTCCAAACTGAGTAGTGACCATGTTTCCTGTGCTTCTCAGCCTAGGCTAGTATTTCTCTAGGAACCAGACCTTATCGAACTCTTTGATCTGTGAGACTGTCGTCTCAGGCTTCCATACTACACGCATCGCAATGTCCTTAGAGATATCGATCATCGTGTGTAGTTCAGGCCATATGAACGCTGGAATTGTGTAAACTGCGACTGCAAGTTTACTCGCGGCCTTCACAAACTCATTGTACTTCTCTTTCTTTATGATGTAGGTACTATCGAATGTATACTCCAAGCTTGAACACTTACTCCAATTGACAAGGTTTGGAACTTGAACTCTATTAATGCTTTCGGAGCCTTAAGAAAAGCTACTTCTTCCGACTCAATTCTCTCAAAGCCAAGAATACCGCGCCCATAGCAGCTTCAAATTTTGGCGAAGCCAATCTTGCTTTAGGCATAATCTTCTTGATCTCTTCTTCAAAAGGCTTGAGAACGTGACCACCAGCCTTGAAGACGCCTCCAGTCATGTAAACTTCCACATCCTCATTCTCCATCCCTAAGGCTTTGGCTATGGCTATCGCCTGAGATGCAAGCTCTCTTCCAGCTTCAGTAAGTATTCTCTTTGCAACTGAATCCCCTTCATCAGCAGCCTCAGCGACTAAAGGAGCTATCGCGGCCATCTCGGAGATACTCATCCTTTCCGCGTAGACCTTCTGCACCAGATCCTCCTCCACGTGAAGCTTCAGCATCTTCATTATCTTCTCTGTGAGAAGAGTCTTCATTTCTCGGCCGTCATACGAGCGTAGGAAAGCCTTCAATGCTTGACGGCCTATCTCATGAGCGCTTCCTTCATCTCCTATTATATTGCCCCATCCGCCTACACGCTTGATCTCCCCTTGCTTATTCAAGCCTGCTGCGAATGATCCTGTTCCAGCCTCAACGATCAAGCCTGGTGCTCCCCCTGTGGCCCCGTATAGCGCTATCACCGAATCGTGGACAACAGTGATCTTCTCACAGAACTTGATCTCCTCTCTAATGAACTTTGGAACAATCTTCCTGTCGTATGGTGAATCAAGACCAGCCATACCGAAGCATGCAACCTTAAACCTCGATCTTCCCCGCCTAGCGTTGGACGCTGCCCTCTTGATCGATTGAAGCAGCGCCTTCTTCACGGCGGAGGTGCTGACGTTATGATAGTTTGATGGGCCGCTTACGCCTCTTCCAAGAACCTTTCCCTCATTGTCTGCTATTATGCAGATGGTCTTCGTTGCGCCTCCATCGATGCCTGCCACATATTCCAAGACTATCAACACCGTTGATACTATTGAACATCGTAGTAGACGTTGAATCCGAGATCCGTCTTCACTATACTCTTCAAAGTGAAACGCCCTATCTCAAATATGTTCTTTAAGTGTGTACCTCCGCAGGGTATGGGTTCGCATCCTTCTATCGTAACTATCCTGAAAGACTCTAACGCTGGTAGACGATAGATATTCGGAGCTTCAGGCGCTCTCTCTTTCAACTCTTCATATGAGATTGTCTCGATCTTGACAGCAGCACCTTGCCTAATCAAACTGTTCTCAGTCTCCTCAGCCTTCTTCAAGTCTTCAATCGACGGCGGCTCACCTTTGTATCCCACGTAACATTCATCCCCGAGCCATGAGTCCGTTGTCTCAACCCTCTTGCCCGTAACTGTTGCCAAGCAATGGTCGAGGAGATGCCCCGCGGTATGCCTACGCATCAGGAGATAACGCCAAACCCAATCTATCTCGCCATTCACTTTCCCAGCGTTAGGCGAACCTTCTAGGAGCTTACCCCAATGTACAATGACGCTCCCCGCCAACATCGCTTTCTTAACCTCAATCTTGAAGCCTTCTCCTTGTACGACACCTCTATCTGAAGGCTGCCCACCGCTCTTCGGATGGAAGATTGTTCGATCGAGAATCATATAGAAATGCTTCTTCTCATCGGGTTCCAAGCGCACAATATTCGCTTCAAAAACCTTGAGATAAGCGTCGCCCCAATAGAGCATCTCAGTCCCAGCGATTCCTCTAACCAGTTCTTCAAGCCTCATTCAAAGCCCTCCTCAACATTCGAACTCTTACTTACGGGCTCAAGCTCGATAAATCATTTATGCGGAAAACCTTCTCTCCTTCTGGCAAAAGATAAATAAGCGAGAGCCGCTTTCAAAGAAGAAGGCTGCATTCAAAAACGTGAGAGAAAATGGGGAAGACTTCCACAGGCCTTTTCGCGGCGAGGAAGCTGAGGAGGAGACGTAAGAAGCTCAGATGGAAGTATGCCCCATTCAAGAGGCGAATGCTAGGGCTAGACTATAAAGCAGACCCTCTGCAAGGCGCACCTCAAGGACGCGGCATAGTCCTAGAGAAGGTTGGAGTAGAGTGTAGGCAGCCGAACAGTGCTGTTAGAAAAGCTGTACGCGTCCAACTCATAAGAACTGGGAAAGTTGTCACCGCCTTCCTGCCGGGAGACGGCGCTCTGAACTTCATAGATGAACATGATGAAGTCCACATTCAAGGGATAGGCGGAGCTGAAGGAAAAAGCATGGGCGATATTCCAGGCATAAGGTTCTCAGTCTTCAAGGTGAATGGCGTATCACTTCAAGCTCTGCTAAGCGGCAAGAAAGAGAAGCCAAGAAGGTAGGCTACAACTAGTTCTCCAGACTCCAGAATAGCGACCCAAGTTACAATCGGTTTTTTATTTCAAATTCTGCATATCACTAGCCATGATCCGTAAAGTAGAGTGAACAACTTATGCCAAAGATCTTAGATGTTTGGCCTACCGCCACAGACCTTTTCATAGAGCCGCATAAGAAGTTACTCAACAGCTATGTCTCCAAGGGATTCGAGGTCGATGTAGCAAGAATCAAGTATGGAACGCATTCCATAGAGTCATATTTCGATGAAAACTTCAACGCTCCATATATTGTGGATGAAGTCGTGAAAGGTGAGAAGAAAGGGTACAACGCAGTCATAATAGACTGTTTCGGCGATCCTAGTGTAAAAGCAGCTGGAGAAGTTGTGAAGATACCGGTGGTTGGTCCAAGAGAATCTGCGCTCCACCTAGCATGTATGTTAGGAACAGGATTCTCAGTAATCACTGTTGGCGGACTACCTGTCACGAAGCTTCTTACGTCGAGCATACATGAGCTGGGCTTCGGCTACAAGTTCGCCTCCATACGCAACACTGGACTTATGGTCCTTGACATCGATGAAGACCAGAAGATAACTATAGACCGCCTCGTCAAGGAAGGTAAGAAAGCCATCAAGGAGGACGGAGCTGACGTTCTTGTTCTAGGTTGCACAGGCCTCTCTGAGACTGCACAGAGATACAAACTTCAAGAGAGAGTCGGCGTTCCAGTCGTGGACCCCACCTTGGCAGCCTTAAAGATCGCTGAAACTCTCGTAAGCTTAAATCTAACTCATAGCAAACTGGGATTTCCTGAACCTCCGAAGAAGCCGATAGATTACCCGCCTTCGCTTAAAGAATAGCTGTCTAGGCGCTGAATTCGATCAGGCTTTTCATCATCTTGAAGTTTGGAAGCCGACTGTCTATCTTTAAAAAGTTTGGCACAAATAGATTTCGTGAGATGATTGAGATTGAAGAAAGACCAAGATATCTACACGCGATGCATTCATGCAGGGGAAAAACCGGATCCTACGACTAAATCTATCCCAACCCCAATTTACCAATCAGCGGTATACGCATTCGACTCTATGAAGGATGTCATCGCCTACCAGAAGGGAAGGGAGGATGGGAGGGAAGGCTACATGTACAGTAGACCTGTTGCTCCAACTCAACGCGTACTGGAAAAGAAGATTGCATCGCTAGAGGAAGGTGAAGATGCTTTAGCTTTGTCTTCAGGGATGGCTGCGATAACAACAGCGATTCTGACACTCGTCTCTCAAGGGGATGAAATAGTTTCGACAGACATGGTTTACGGGGGAACCTACACATTTCTCAAGCATAGATTGCCGTCTCTAGGCATCAAGACAACATTCGTCGACACACGCAACATCGAGAAAGCTGAACAGCTCATCTCTAAGAAGACGAAGGCTCTCTATGTCGAGACGCCCAGCAACCCTGATCTTAGGCTGACAGACCTAAAGCAAGCGGTAGAGATAGCCGAGAAACATGATGTCAAGCTGATCGTAGACAACACTTTTGCAACCCCTATAAATCAAGTGCCTATGCGAATCGGAGCCGACATCGTTGTCATAAGTACAACAAAATATTATGGAGGCCACAACGACCTCATCGGAGGCGCTATTGTAGGAGATGCTGACTTCATAACTGAAGCTCGGAAGACGCTCAAATCTTACGGGGGCACTGTAGATCCTTTCGCTGCGTACCTGACTTTGAGAGGGGTTAAGACTCTGGCGATCCGAATGGAGAGACATAACTCAAATGCAATGAAACTTGCAAGATTTCTTGAAGCACATGAAAGGGCTAAGAAAGTCTACTATCCCGGCTTAGAAAGCCATCCTCAGCACGATCTAGCGAAGAGGCAAATGCAAGGTTACGGAGGAATGATCTGCTTCGAAGTTGAAAGCGAGGAGGCAGCGATATCGACCATTGAAAATTTGAAGATAATCATTCACGGCCTCAGCCTCGGAGGAGTTGAATCTCTCATCTCAATGCCGGTGTATTCATCCCACTACTATCTTTCGCCAGATGAGTTGGCTGAGGTTGGCTTGAACAATAGAATGATTCGGCTCTCTGTTGGTCTGGAAGGAGTAGGTGACTTGATCGCAGATCTCGACGATGCGCTTTCAAGAACTTAGCAGGTGAAACCCCTAAAAAATCATATATCTGTGTTCAGAAGACTCCAGTCAGCTTGAAACGTAAATGAAGCTCGATAGCACCCGTCGACCCTTAGCGCACGAAAGGGTTCCGCTTCCTGACATCTATGAAGATGGAAAGCCAGTATACATCCTGAGCAAAGGTGCTACGAGAAGAACTGGGGGGGAGGTGCTTCGAGAGAACATTCAGGTAGCACAAGTGATGGTCGAGTTCGTGAAGGATCTCTTCGGTCCCTACCGAATGGTCAAGATGATATCGGAAGGAAAGATAACCTATGTGACAAGCGACCTTTTGACGGCGTTCAGAAAGACGCCATTAAGCCATCCGGCAGCTCAACTTATAGCTGGTGCAGCAGTCGCCACATACAGGGAATGTGGAGGAGGAGCAGCATCAACAGTTATCTTAGCTGGAAAGATTCTAGAGAAATGCCAACAGCTTCTCGATCTCGGCGTCCATCCGAACACTATAGCAGACGGCCTTCTAGTTGCATTCGACAAAGTTCTCCAAACTGCAGAGAAGCTAGCTATACGTTCAACCGTGAACGAAGATGAATTCGTCAAGGAGGTAGTCAGAAGATCATTCTCAGGAAAGCTGCCAGCGCATGAAGAAGAGCATCTAGCGAGATTGATCTCTCAACTAGTCAAGACCATTGGAATTGATAACTTGTCAGGTTCAGAGCGATCGGATGTCGTTGATTTCAAGAAGGCGCTTGGCAGTTCGCTCTCAGAATCAGAGATCATCGAAGGCCTCATTCTACGCAAGGAGATCCCTCACATGGATATGCCGAGATCGGTGAGGAATGCAAAGATCGCGCTGGTAAAGGGTCGTTTGAGACTCGATAGGAAGCTGGGCAGGTATGAGAATCGGAAAATAACCTTCGAAAGCCCCGAACAACTTTCTCGATTTGAACATTCAAAGCAAGATCTGCTCATAGGGTTTCTGCAGAACATAATTCAGGTTGGAGTTAACGTCTTGATGGTTGAGGAAGGAATCGACGATTTCCTACTGGAGTATCTGGCGCGACTCGGCATACTGGCCATCAGAAGGTTCCCGCCTCCAGAATTCGACAGAGTGGCCAAGGCAACCGGTGCGAGTATCATCACAGACCTTTATGACATTGCACCTTCAGATCTAGGCTGGGCTGAGGTAGTCGAAGAGAGAAAGATAAATCGGCAAACTTGGCTCTGCATCGGAGGCTGCAAGAACCCAAGAACTATTGACGTTCTGCTACGAGGAACTACGAATGAGCTTCTAGATGATATTGAGCGCGTAGCCAAAGGAACTCTTCCTACGATAAAGGTTCTACATGAAGATGACAGATTGGTATGGGGAGGCGGAGCCTTCGAGGAGGAGGTCTCAGCTTCCCTTCGAAATTATGCCAACGAATTTGTAGATAAGAGACAACTGGCAGTCAGCGCCGTGGCTGATGCTTTTGAGTACCTCCCCGTCCTTCTTGGGGAGACTGTCGATTTGAAAGGTATAGACCTAATCGCTGAGTTGAGAGCTGCGCATGCAAAGGGCCAGAGATCAGCCGGAATAGATCTCGCTGAAAAGCGCATAACGGACATGGATGCTCTCAAGATGTACGACCTCTACGCGATGAAACTACAAGCGATCAAAACGGCGTTTGAGACAGCTCTCACAATACTCAGGATTGACGATTTCATCATCGGCCGCAAACTGTCCGAACCTGAATTGAACTACATGCAGAGGATGAAAGGAACCTCCCCAGAGAAATTAGAGAAGATGAGAAAGGACTACGACCTCGAAACCTTGGAGTAGGACTTGAGAAACATATCCGCAAAAAGACGGAGAAGAGCTTAGAGCTTAGTCGGTTTGGGTCTCGGAGGCATGTAGGCCGCTTTGCTGTGACTCAGTCCGATGAGCAAGAACATTATCGCCGAGTAGACAGCTGCCCTTAGAGGCTCGACGATAGGAACCTTCACACCTTTCTTGTCAAGCTGCTTCTCAACCATCTCAACCAGTGACGACATACCTGTACAACTAAAAACTACCGCGTAAGCTCCGTCTTCCTTGAAGGCCTTCTCAATCGCTCTCGCCGTAGCTAAGGCCGTTTTCTCTGGATCCTTCTCCAGGTCGAGCACTGGTATGCCTATCGTAGGCATCGAAGCCAAATATTGGAGAAGCCCCCGCTTTGCCAGAAGGCCTCTGATTAAATGGTCAATTTCTGGCAAAATGCTGATTATCGAAAACCTAGGCGCGATCTGAGCTGCAAGATGACACGCTGCCTCATTCGCACCTATAACCGGAATACTCACGAGCTCCCTGGCTGCGTCTAAAGCTGGGTCGCCGAAACAATCGATAACAACAGCACTATAACCCTTCTCTTCGGCCTCCTTGACCTTCTTCAAGATGGCTGGCGCGTTGAGCTCTTCATCATATGCACCTTCAATGGATGCTGTTCCTTTCTCTATATTCGTCGTCTCAAGCTTGAACATTCCTCCGGTCTTCTCTTCAATCTCTTTAGCAAGTTTCTTTCGATCTTCAACGGCTTCACTCAAGCTTGGTGACGCGATCACAGGCATTATATCCAGAATCCTCTTCTGACCGCTCAATTCCATCCGCTCCATAAGAAGGAGTAAGCCATACCATATATAACATTTAGAATAAACTCGTGCTTCGATCTGCTTCTCCAATCTCCATCCCAAGTTTTGCTGAGCATCCGGATACTCTTTCGAAAGTCTTAAAAACGATGCCAGTTCGAACACTCTGAATTGTGATGAAAAATGAGAAAGCTGTCGATTCAAGATTTGAGAGATACTGTCGTCGGCGCGACTTTACTTGGCTCTGGAGGCGGAGGATCTCCTGACAACGGAATGAAGCTGGTAGACGAGATCGCAAAGATCAAGAAGGAAATAAACCTTGTAGATCCAAGCGAAGCCCCTGACACCGAGTATGTTGCAATGGTCGCTGGAATGGGAAGCCCAGCAGCTCTAAAAGAGAAAGGCTTCGGGCCTGAGGGACTCTACGCTTTCGAAGGCTTGCAGAAAGTCTACGGATGGATCGGCGTCAACTTCAAACTCGTTATGCCCTGCGAGACCGGAGGATTCAATACTATCACACCGATCTACGTTGCGGCGGCAAAAGGCCTAGACGTCGTAGATGCGGATGGAACAGGCGGCAGAGCAGTACCTGAATTGGGAACGACTCTCTATTTCCTTTACGGAATACCCACATCACCAATAGTCCTCGCAGACAGAAACGGCAACCTAGTTGTCGGGTGGACCAAAGATCCTATGGATGCACCTCTAGCAGAAGAGATAGGTAGATACGTTGTCACCGCATTCGGGATGCTCGCCGGACTTGGAACATGGGTTGCGACAGGAAACCAAGTCAAATCGTGCCTAGAGCCGGGAGTGGTGTGGAAGTCCAGAGAGGTTGGGAGAGCTGTTAGAGAAGCCAAAGCGAAAGGCAAGGACCTAGTTGCTGAAGTCGTTGAAGTTCTGAAAGGCTATGAGTTGATTCGAGGAGAGATAACGAAGATTGAGACGAAAACTGTTGCTGGGTTCGACTTCGGAAAGACTACAGTTCAAGGAATAGGTGCCTACAAAGGCAAGAAACTGACTGTTGACTTCAAGAATGAGAATATGATCGCGTGGAAAGCAGAGAACAAGCCGGCCTGCATGGTTCCAGACTTGATCTGTCTGCTAGGACTCGACGGGAAACCCTTGACAAACGCCGACACAAAGAAAGGTATGAAGATAGCAGTAATTGGCGTGCCAGCATCCGAGAAATGGAGAAAACATCCCAAAGGCTTCGAAGTTTGGAAACATATACTTCAGAAGATAGGGTACAAAGGCGGCTACAAACCAGTAGAGAAACTCTTAAAGTAAAAGGCGCGAAAAAAGAACCCCCTCATTTCTTTATTATCCCGATTCTCTTTCTACCTGAATCAAGAAACCATTCTCACTTCACGGCCATTCAGGCAACTCGAAAGTTTTAATAAGCGTGCTAAATTGAATTGTCGAGCGTGATAGCACATGAAGAAACTTTCGATTCAAGATCTTAGAGATGTCGTCGTTGGAGCAACTTTTCTAGGCTCTGGCGGAGGAGGATCTCCTGAAAGCGGTATGATAATCGTGGATTTGATAGCGAAAGTGAAGAGAGAAGTGAGGCTCGTTGGGCCGAGAGAAGTCGCAGACAATCAGTATGTGGCTATGATAGCAGGAATGGGCAGTCCGGCTGCATTCAAAGAGAGAAAATTCAGTCCAGAAGGTTATACGGATGTGCTCTACGCGTTCGATCAGCTGCAGAGGCTATATGACTGGGCTGGAAGCCGATTCAAACATATAATGCCTTGTGAGACAGGCGGTGGCAATACGGTTACGCCGATCTATGTTGCAGCTGTAAAGGACTTGGATGTTGTAGATGCGGATGGGACAGGTGGGAGATCTGTACCTGAGCTCGGAACTACTCTGTACTACCTCTACGGTATCCCTACGTCACCCATTGTACTAGCTGATAAGAATGGGAATATAGTCGTAGGGTGGACTAAGAATCCGTTGGATGCGCGGATGGCTGAGGAGATAGGAAGACATGTAACCGTTGCCTTCGGGATGTCTGCAGGATTGGGCACTTGGGTGGCAACAGGACACCAAGTCAAGACTTGCCTTGAGTCCGGTGTGATTTGGAAGTCTAGAGAGATCGGTAGAGCCCTACGTGAGGCGAAAGAGCAAAAGAAGGATCCCGTCGCTGAAACTTTGAAGATCACGAACGGTTACGAGTTGATAAGAGGAGAGATAACCAATATAGAAACGAAGACCGTTGAAGGCTTCGACTTCGGAAAGACAGCAATCGAGGGAATCGACGCATATCAAGGAAAGAAGCTGATAATAGACTTCAAGAACGAGAACATGGTCGCTTGGAGAGCTGCCGACGAACCAGTCGCAATGGTCCCCGACTCGATATGCCTTATGAGTTTGGATGGCAATCCGTTAACGAACGCCGACATTAAGAAAGGTATGAAGATAGTTGCGGTCGGGATACCTGCATCGGAAAAATGGACCAAGCATCCCAATGGCTTCGGAATCTGGAGGCACATACTCGAGAAGATAGGGTACAAGGGCGAATTTGTTCCACTGAGAAAGTAGAGCTGCTAGTCGAGAAACAACCTTCATTCCTATATTTTTCTATCCTGAAAACGGCGTAATCGTAGAAGCTCGTAGGTTCAGACAAAACTATGAAATTAAGCGGAACTAGACAGACTAAGTGCTTCCCTTTCTTCAGTCAGTAATCTCTTTTAAGATTTTAGCTAGAAAAAAGAAAAAGGAAGTTGACCGGTTCTAAACCGGAAGAGCTGCTTTCAGCTGCTCGAACTTGCTTAGGTAGTAGTCGTTCTTGTCCGGGAGATCAGGCGAGCTGAAGAATCTGCATCTCTTGGATCTGTCTTCCACAGAGCCCATTTCGCGTATATTACCTTTTGGATTTGGACTACCAGATCTTGCGGGTTCTCCTGTCCAGAAGTGGCGGAAGTATACGTCTGGGACGAATAGACCTTGCTGGAGCCTCTCATCTAGTGCAGCGAACTCCGGGTGATCCTTGCCCCAGGCTTCCTTCGTAACCTCATCTATTGGAAGATATGTTCTCTTCCCTTGGTAGAACCATCCGTAGAACTCATCGCCCATGGCATTCTTAACGTCATCGTGCCCCCACATAGGCGTTGGATACCCTTGCTTGGTGTAAGTCATCTGCATATAGAGTTCTAAGCACCAGTTCATCAGCGCATAAGCGTCTTCGATTACGTCTGGGTTCGCGTACTTGGATATGTAGTGGGAGTTGTACCAGAACGATCCCCCATGCTCGTAGTTACTGTAGAACGCTGGTGTTCCCGCTTTTCTTGTATCGAAGACTATAGGGTTCCATGATTGAGACATCCACAGCTCTCGTGTAGATAGTAGATTCACGACATCAGCATATTTCGACCAGAAGGTTCTGAATTGACCAGTCTTGGCTATTGGAAGCAAATAGTCGAAAATCTTGTCGATCTCTTCGGGGTCCATGCTTGATAATGCCCCTGTAATCTTCATTTGACCCGTTGCATCAAGCCAGTTTCCTGTCTCTGTAAATACAGCGAAAGCTTCATCGTACATTCCGACTTTGCCTTTCCATTCAGGGTTGAAATACTCATTGAATTCGAAGTCAGCTTCGTAGCCTTTCGGCGGTCCGTAGGGCAGAAACTCTGGTAGGTATGTTCCTGTGTCGAAGTTCCACATCAATGGCACAGCGATCATCGTCTTGTTTACTTCTTCCTTAGACTTCCAAGTCAGCCTGGTAAATCTTTCAGCTTGCTCTGGACTGAAGTACTTCTCAGGACTGGTGAACAGAGGCACCGCTTTTTCCGGCACCCATCTAGGAATCTTAGACATCGGGAAAGATAAGAAGAGATCTTCGTCCACTAAAGGTCTGTATCTCCCTGAACCAGCGACATCCCAGACTTTCGGATTAGCAAGCTGCTTCTGAGAGAGCACCCAGAAGTCTTCGTAAGTCAGCTCTATCTCTTGACCGCGCTCTTCTTTCCATTTGTCAGCGGCTTCCTGAGGAAGATAGAACGGGTATCCTAAGTATCTTATCTTGGGTTTCACCTTTGGGCGAGTCGTTTCATAGGCATAGTATCCGCCAGCACCGATCGCGACGGCAGCAACAGCTACGCCAGCACCGATCTTGAGGTAATTTCTTCTTGAGACTTTTTCTTGAGACATCTTCTCACCGTTAAGAATTTCCTTGAAGTGCTTATTGCGTATATAAGAGTTGGCATTTACGCCGAGGTTAACCACCCACCTCCCCCCATTTAAATAACTTACGAGGTTGAATGGAAGTTCGGGCGAACTGTTTGTAGATAAGGTTCTAACACGATGGCGATGGACTGTTCATAGGAAGCTCCGTGGAAAAGAATAGGGAGGTCCGCTAGAATCGAGACTTTCCATGAAGATCAGAAATTTGAAGCAGTATGTCTCCAATTCATTAGAGGTTCCACTAGAACTGCGACCGACTTTATTAGGGAATTGCTATCCGCATCCAAGCCTACATATTGTTCTAGGTTCTGAAGGAAGAGACACATACTGGCGAGTAGAACGACGACAGGCGGAAATATTACTACGAAGCGTAAGTTGAGAAAGTAGAAGTAGTTGAAGATTGCTACTTCGCAGTTCTCGACATTATGTATCCGACTAATATCAGTCCAACAAACGAAACAGATGCTATAATCGTGCCAGCCGCGTACCATTTAGGAGTTACAGGGTTTATCTGCATTTGATTGAATAT